>Ga0187892_10000030_pt1 | contig 290413 bp, 229 predicted proteins | sample MA1701073metaG_FD_139345 | JGI IMG/M metagenome (GOLD analysis project Ga0187892, IMG submission 139345) | Bio-ooze microbial communities from a basaltic lava cave in the Kipuka Kanohina Cave System on the Island of Hawaii, USA - MA170107-3 metaG ... | reverse complement strand
CGTTCGTGGACGCCGGGGCAAGGAAAAAATCGGCAAACAGCGTCGCCCCCGCGCCGCCCACCTGACCGCCGGTCACCGTAAAGTTGTGCACCGAGTCGGGATTGGGGAAAACACCGGCCCCATCATTGGCGCAATCCTCATTGACACCGGCCGCCTGGGCGTAGACCTGACTCTGCCCAACTGTGCTGAGCCATACGGCCAGCAGCCCTGCAACACAGAACCATCGCTTCGAACTTGTCCTCTTCATCATACTCGCTCCTTCTTGCCCAGTTAGTGGGCGCCACCCGGAAAACTAAAACTCCACTCCATTCAAGAAACGCATCCGAACTTATTCGTCGTAGCGGATCCAAACTCCCTTCGGCGACCGGATGCCGATGAATTGCTCATTCGAGTTTCTTGGGGGCTACTCAGCATTTGAGTCAATGTCCACATGGTTGCGGGTTGAAGGGGCCATAACATTGCAAAGGATCCCGAAACCGCCGCCTTTAGCCGAGGCGTAAAATAGTCCTCACTCGTTAGACAAGTTTGAGATGAACGCGAGTTCGGCGCTAATTCTCGGCTAGGTTTGTGTTATGAAATGTTGTGGACTGGGAATCGCTTCGGCTCCCGCGCGTTCTCGAGGACTCTATCGAAGTTTATGAGGGACTTCAAGCGAAGGTTGGAGAATCTGCGCGATCGGCCTAAACTGTTGTTACGCAGACGGAATGCTTTTTGCGGAATAAGGGTTGTCATGTCCGGCGAAGAAAACAAGAAGCTAATCAGACGTTACTACGAATAAGTCGTTAGCACCGGCGCGGTAGACGAGGTTCCGCGGTTCGTCTCTCCGGACTATGTCGAGGTTCATGACAATCAGCGGTACGCAATTGGAATCGAAGGCGCCAAGCAGCACATCCGAGGAGTGCGTCAATCCTACTCCGATATGCAATTGACGGTCGAGCAGCAGATCGCGGCCGGAGAATGGGTGATAAGTCGCGTTACCATGCGTGGCACGCAACTTGGCAAGTGGCAAGGCATTCAGCCCACGGGAGAACCGTTGGAAATGACGGCTGTAAGTATTGATCGGGTTGTAGGCGGGTATCTCGTTGAACTATGGAGGAGCCGCCAACCACTTGCTTCCGCTCCCGGAGGCCGGCGCGATCCAGGCAGTAAAGCTCGGAACGGTCTGAACTTATCCAATGGAACAACTTGAATAAGTTGCCTATTACTCGATAGTGAGACCCACAAACCGCATGGCTTTTTGCGGTTTCGAATGCCTTTGGCGCGCCGGTTATGTCCTAAATCGAGTGCCGAGACCAAATCCTTCCGAGCCTGCAGACCCACAGATACCGAGAACGGTGCATTCCGTTTAGGTTTGCCTTGAATGTGAGTGCGCGCAAAGTCTTGATTATCAAGAACATACAAGCCGATGCCGGCTCCTCAACGTTGATTCTTCATGGTGCCTCCGGGACACTGATTTTGCTACCTTTGACCACTAGCCGATTGCGAGACCTTTCCTGTGAGATTTCGTTTGTCTAATTCGAGTTCACCCTCACCGTGCGAATGCGTTTATTAACAATGCCGGGTTGTAAGTCGAGCGGGGCGCGAGTGTTGCAAACGCTGTGAAATGGCGAGTGGTGAAAGGTGCCGGACGGCAGAGTGCCACGCTATTGGCACTCCGCGTTGGTCAACGCAATTCCCCGGACTGGCCGTTCTTTGCAATCAGAAGTTCATACCTGTCGCCTATCAACGGACGCGTTCATAACTTTAGCTCCCGCCGATGGTTGTGTAAGGTACAGGTTGAACGACTGTAACGGCGACTGATGCCCCATAAGCTGCCCGCGCGGGGCTCCGACGATCCAGTTGCGGTCTCGCGCGGCAAGTGAGAAAAGTTTTTTTTGGATGTTAACCCCTTATGGCAATGGAGGCACCGAGTACTCGTGACGACGTGAGAATAATTTCCTGTTGACGCGCGATGAGGCGAGTGTTATTTTGCCGTTAAGGCATCGCGTTACGCAACAACGTGCGAGCGCCATCGCCGATCATAGGCTGGCGATGCCGGTCTGAATTTGACCCGAGGTTGCGTTTGAGTCTGACTCCACCCGCTGGTTGGAGGTGAATTTGTTCCTGCTGTTCCAAGGAGCTGACGGTGATGGTATGCGCAGAGGACGCCGTTCCCCGTATCGAGTTGCTTATCGCGGAAACACTCGGTCCCAAGCGATTCAATGTCTGGTTCAAGAACGCGACGCGATTGTCCTTTGCGGATCATTACTTGCGGGTAAGTGTGCCCAACCATTTCGTCGGAGAGTGGATCGAGCGCCATTTCTCCGCCACGGTCGTTGATGCGGCCCGCGAAGTGACCGGCAACGAATACACACTGAGTTTTACGATAGAGCCGACGTTGGCCAAAGGCCTGGGCAAGAAGCAGCCTGATCGCCAATCGGAGTACGTAGCCAACAACCCGGACCGTGTCGCCCGCGAGCAGCGTCGCCTCGGTTCCTTGCCCATCGCCGCTCCTTTGAAGGGCAAGCTCGAGGACTTCGTGGTCGGCAGTTCCAATCGTCTGGCCTATGCAGCGGCCTTGAGCGTAGTGGAAAACCCGTCCACGCAGTACAACCCCTTGTTCGTCCATGGCGGGTGCGGTTTGGGAAAGACGCACTTGTTGCAAGGCATTTGCAACGGACTGACAGTTCGTCACCCCAATCTTCGCTGGCGGTACGTCTCCGGCGAGGAGTTCACCAACGACTATGTCTACGCCATCAAGGCTCAGGAGATGGACTCATTTCACAACCGTTATCGCTGCTTGGATGTTCTCGTGATCGACGACGTGCACTTTTTGGCCAACAAGCGGGCAACGCAGGACGGCTTTCTGCATACCGTGAAGGCCATAGACGCCGCGGGAAAGCAGGTCGTCCTGGCCTCCGACGCCCATCCCAAAATGATCGGCCATTTTTCCGAATCGCTGGTCAGTCGCTTCCTGTCGGGCATGGTCGTGCGGATTGAATCGCCGGACTTGGAGGTCCGCACGACGGTACTTCGTCAGCGTGCCGAAAAAATGAAAGTGGATATCAGCGACGCCGTGTTACGGCACATCGCCGAAAACTTCCGTTCCAACATCCGCGAGTTGGAAGGAGCTTTGCTGAAAGTCGTGGCCCAGGCGCACGTCAACGGCGAACCGATCACCGTCCCACTCGCGGCGCGGGCCGTGAAAGACCTCGTGCGTCAAACGGCTCCCGTGGTCATGCTCTCCGACATTGAGAGCGTCGTTTCGATTTATTTCGGTCTGACACCGGCCGATCTCCATACGTCGCGGAAATCAAGGACGATCGCACTCGCGCGGGGGATCGCGATGTACCTAGCAAGAAGGCACACGGACATGAGCTTTCCGGAGATCGGCCGGTTCATGGGAAACAAGAACCACTCCACGGTCATCCTGGCTACTCGCCGCATCTCTCGGATGATTCAGGCCAACGCCTCTGCGGGCTGGATGACGCCGGAGGGTTTAAGGGAACAGAATCTGGCCGTCCTGATTTCCGAATTGGAAGAGCAGTTCGGAGCGGCCAAGCACGCAGAAACCTTGCCTAAAGCCCGTTGGGCGTCCTAAGCGGCGACCTCTAGATACCTTTTCTCCGCTTTCTTGGCAGCCCCGTCTGGGGTCTGTATTCGGATCTTCGTAACCTCCGCTCTAAGCCGCGTTTACAGACATTTTTCGCTCGTGCTAGATGCCCTCCCTGATCTAATCCTTGGACGCGTAAATGGTTCGAAGCGCATTCCTCGCTATTACGCTGCTACCCAAACGCCAGTCCTATAACAGAATCTTTGTAACTTTCTACAATTTCCTTGAGGTGAGCACCAATCTGGGGTAACATGCAACCTTCCCAGTCTAGCCTTTGCGGAGAAGGTTGTGCATAGATTGCCCTGGTCAACCTAGGATTCTGACGTGCCGCGCCGGCTTACACGCCAGTTTTCAGTCCGCCTGTGGTTCCTAGGGTTCCGGAGCACACACTTAAGGAGGATTAAAGCAGCGCGCCGTATACCATCCCTTTACGCCAAAGGTTGTCTGGGATCGGTGCGTTGAAATCGTGTTTTCGTAATGCGTGTTACCCAGTGGATGGGCAATTGACTGCAATGGTGAGCCAATCCAGACTGCCTGCCGAATTCGGCGTCAGGTTAAGCGCTAATCGGACTTTTCTTCGTGCCAAGTCCGCGGCGCTGATGGTGGGGATTGTACTCAGCGGTGCGGGTATGGCTGCAAATCTGGCCACGCCAAACCACCCGTGGTGGGCGTGGTTGAATCCTCTGCCACTTTTCCTGGCTATTCGTTATTGGCGACCGCCATCGGTGTTCGTCTTCGGCGCCACTTGGGGCGTCAGCATTTACGCGTTTTCGACACTGCTTTTCGGGCAAGCGTCATTTGCTCCCGGGCTTCAGTCATTACTTTTCTTAAGCATGATCCCGGCTGTGTACGGCTGCCTTGGGAGTTGGTTCAGCAGTCGGCTGGGGTTTAGCGCGCTGTTCCTTGGCGTCGGCTGGGTCGCGGTGGAGCTTGCCTTGATCCCGCTGGGAATGCGGACCGGGTTGCTGGTCGGCGCTTACGAAGAAGGTACCCTTCTGGCGATTATGGAAGGCGTTCTCGGATACGCCTTCGTCGCCTTCGCCATTGCGTGGATCAACGGACTGCTTGTGTTTTTCCTGGGCCGGGTAATCCGCCTTGCCTCTGCCAAACCTTATTACAGACCTTGGTCAGCAGGAGGGCGCGTCCCGCAGATCGTTCTTGAGCAGATTGTTGACTATGCACACATCGGGGGCGCGGTTCACGCCAGGGTGCCGCCAATTCGAGGCCTGTTACAGACAACGAATTAGTTCGAGTATTGTTGCCCGGGTGGAAATGAATGGAATTCTTTTTGGAGGATTAGCAGTGTATATGCGGAATAATCTGAAGTTAGGTGTTGCCGTGGCGGCGATGATTGCCGTTATTGGTTTTTCCAGTTCCACGACCCTTGCTCAGGGGCTGGACTGCGGCTGTATCGACGCGGTATTTGTTGTGGATACTTCGGGTAGCATGGGCGGGGCCATTGACAACGTAAAGGCCGGCTTGGGAAACATCCTCGCCGTGGCCAAGCAGAAAGCCGGCGGCGACTTGCGAGTCGGCGTTGTGCAGTTCAGCAATGTCGGCGAAGAGATCAACGTCGTGTTGCCGTATAGCAGCGATAATGCGGCGATCGCCGCGGCGGTCAACAGCTTGGCGGCGGGTGGCGGCGGTGGCGAGCCGGAGTCCATGGATGATGCCGTCTGGTATGTAGCGACCGGCGCAACGAATCATGCCTGCACGCTTCAAACGCCAGGCGGAGCTCTTGGCGGTGCCCGGCCCGTATGTCTCAAGAAAATGTTCGTCATTACCGACGCACGGCCCGGTGGTTGCAACGATACTTACACCGTCGGCGATGATGACGTCAGCTCACACAACGCGGCCAAGGCCGCGGATGCGGCGGGCTGGAGGATCAACTCCATCCACGTCCTTAACGGCTTTGAGGATGCCGTGAGCGGCGCAATCATGACCAACATGTCCGCCACCACCGGCGGAACCTATACAGAGGTTCCGGCGAATGGAGACGGAACAGCCAATGCGATCCTGGGAAAGTTCCTGGATTGCGGCGGTGCGGGGCCCTCTGTTCCGGCGTTGTCGGAATGGGGCGTTGCCGCACTGGTCCTGGTGGTTCTCGCCGGGCTGACGATTAAGTTTGGGCGCAGGGAACGCGTGACGGCGTAACCCGGCCACTCAAAGAAGCGGTTCAGATAACTCGCGGGTTGCTGTCCGCCTTGGAGGGGTAAGACTCCGACAGGGCGGGAGCAGCCCGCGTTACTTTTGGCAACTCTTGTACTATGGAAACGGGTAGAATGGACGATGGTACGCTGGGGATTCGATCCCATGCGACCGTGGGCAAGAGAGTGCACCTTGAACAGCGACCGGCCGACACGCCAATCCGATTCGTAGAGACCTAGTGTTAATTGCTGTGGCCACAGCCGTTTAGCGATTTCCCCCATCTGCGACAAGAACGTGATTCATTTTTGGAATCATGGTCTCGTCCTGTGACACTTTAAGGCCCGCCGTTTTTTTCAGAATTATCGGTTTTCTCCTTGACAAGCAGGGGCGTTCCAGGTACAAGGGCGGGACATTCGAAATTCCAACTCTGGGGGCGGTGGCCGGGTTAGGGGCCGGGGCCGAGAAATAAGCATCAGTTCTGCTTAGCGGGGTGGGGATTGTCCGCGCCGTGAATCGCGGTGTGCAACTCTCTTTTTTTGGCTATTCGCCAATCGGTGACGCGAGACTCCCAACTCGCACTTCCAATTCGAAGGTTTCCCGACCTCTGAGGTTACAGGAGGGGATTCCCGCCCGTACAAGTGCGAGAGCGGATTCTCACGCCAGCCGGCGCTTTGGCGTTTCGATCTTCGTCCTACGGTCTACGGACTACAGCCTACGGCCTATGGTCTACGGACTACAGCCTACGGCCTATGGTCTACGGACTACAGCCTACGGCCTATGGTCTACGGTCTTGGAAAGGAGTGCCCCCCATGATTGTCCTTTGCCCGCAAGGGCCGTGAAACTCTCTCCCATAACCAAGGGAGAGGGCAGGGTGAGGGTTAGTCACGGATCCCCAAGCGCGGGGTCGATCAGAGTGGGGAGCGGGAGCGACCCGATGCAGTGCAAACAGGAGTAGGGCGGGTTTCACCCGACTGTAAGTGTACGAATCGTTTTTTGACTGTTTACAGTATCGAACGGAACAGAGGAGGATTGAATGATGAATCTGAATGTTTCTGACAAATCAATAAGGTTGCCTGTGAATCGGCTAATTGTGGGCGCCTTCTTGCTCGCGGGATTAACCACTGGGGTATTGGTTGAGGGCGCCCCGGGTTCCCTTCCCGCGCGGATGGAGCCGGTTATGCTTGACTCCGGTCCATTGGAAAACCTTCGCGCGGAGCCCGCGGTGCTCTATTCCCGGGACTTGGACTTGGGGGCGGACGTGCCCTGGGTGCGTGTCCTTTTCGATAAAGAAACGACGCTCGCCCCGGGCAGCTTCATCCGCGTTACGTCGCTACTGGACGGCGAAACCCAGATTCTCGATGCCCAGGAACTGGAAAACTGGGGTTACGGCACCGCCTTTTTCAACGGGTCCGAGGTGAAAATAGAAGTCATCGGCGGAGCCGAAGCGAAAACCGATCGCGTGCGCATCAGCGAAGTCTTTGCCGGAACGCCTCCCGATGAACAAAGAGTGGACAACGTGGCATCCATTTGCACTGGACCCGGTGGGAATGACGACCGCATACTCGAATTCGATGCGGCCGTCGGGCGATTGTTGCCCGGTGACCTCCGAGCGGAGAATAGTAAGGGCGGCTCCGTTTGCGTGGGTGGAACTAATTCCGGTAATCCCTGCACGACTAGCGCCGAATGTCCTCCCCGCCCCCCATTAGTCCCTCAGATCGACGCCCCTAGATGCTCTGGTGCGACAGGCTATTGCACCGCGTGGATTGAGGCCGGCAATTCGGGAGTGGACAAGCGGCATCTTACGGCTGGGCACTGCTTTTCGTATACCGATGCATCGGGGGTCGTTCGCTTAAGTTCCACAAAGGGTGGGTATGGCGGTCCGCCGTGGGTGCTAGAGTTCAAGGTACCGGCGTCCAACCGCGATTGCACGGTCGTTCACCCACCCGTAAACCGGCAGTTTCCTGTTGACCTTGGGACGATCATATTTCGTGACAATGTTGTTGGCGATGATTGGGGTGTGTTTAAGTGTCTCCCGAATGTTGAAGGGCTGACGACATACGAAAAGCAAGGTGCAGCACTTGTGCTTCGTACTCAAGCAGTTACGACAGGCAGCATGGTTCGCGTCACCGGGTACGGTGCCGACGGAACGGATTTACCCCCAGGGGGCAACGATGCTGCAGCTTGTACGTGCACGCCCGCCAATATGACGGGCACCCGAAACGCCGTACTGCAAACGCAAACTGGACCGCTGCTTGTTCACGGAGCTCTTCAATTGGACCATCAAGTTGACACATGTTTTCAGAACTCGGGGTCGCCAATTATCTTCGGCGCTGGAAACTCGCGAAGAGCAATCGGAATACACACTCATGGTGGCTGCCAGGCAGCGGTCAATCCAACAAATTCAGGAACAGCGGTCAGCAATCCGAATCTTCAAGGTTCACTGACCGGTTTGGCTGTGAAGAAAATTCCAGCGGTGTCCGAGTGGGGATTGGTGGTCTTGACGCTGCTGCTGTTGACCGGCATCGCCCACAAGTTCGGTCGGCGGGCGGCGGTGCAAACCTAAGTAGGGCGGGTCTTAATGCCTGTGAATATACGACAAACGTGTAGAATGTTCATGTGGTTTCGCAGAGGAGGATTGAATCGTGTATCGGATGGTATTTGTTGTGCTGGTCGTCGCCGGATTGATGACAAGTTTTGTGCCCGCTCAGATTACCGAAGAGACGGCGTGCAAGTGCGGCGAGGATCTTGAATGTTCAGCCGCTGCAATGGAAAGGATTACCAATCTGACCGACAAAGCCCCCGACTTGGTTATTTGCACAGCGAATGCCGCGCCGAACAACTGCAAATTCTTCTGGGCCGGAAGCAATACGCGTGTCGTGGGTGGCGTTCAGGAGGCGATCCGGGAGATCAATGACGCCTATGCCGCCAACAATCCGCGAAAAAAACTTAACGTGATTGTCGACGGGCACGGTTTCCCTGGCATCCAATGCTTCGGCAAATGGGAAGACAAGGAATGTATAGGCTACAAAGGAGATAACGACGTAGAGACCACCTGGCTTCTCGCAAAAACGAAGCTGTTCGTTGAAGGCGTGCAGGGAACGAAGGAGGGAGCGAAAAACAAGATTAAGGATATCATCTTTCTCGGATGCCATACAGCCAAGGGAGCCGATGGACAGCGCTTCCTCAGCAAGTTGCGGGGTGAACTTAATGCCGAGCGAGTGAAGGGATGGACGGGAAAGAACCGCCTGGAATTCAGCGACCGCAGGTACGACCCCAACGAGGCCGCGTGTGGAACCATGCCAGCATGCAATGGCACCTGCACCAATGCCGCGAATGGGCGCCCACGAGAGTGTTGGAATAACGGTACAGACGGATGTAGGTGTGTCGAGTGGAGGGACGCACGCTACGAAACCGAGGGGGAGAAGAGATTCGTGCCGACGATGTCGGGCTATGGAATTATGGTGTTGCTTCTTGCATTCGCTCGGGTCTTATCGGTTAAGTTCGGCCGGCGGCGCGGAGCGACGACTGTGGAGCAGTAGTGCAAAGGAGCAATGAGCGATGAAACGATCAAGACGACGGAGAATTGTTCCTCTGGGGAAGGCGTTGGCTGTTGGTGGACTTCTAGCAATCGTTCCGAACGCCGATGCGGACACGATCATCACCTCGCTCAGCATTGAGCAGATCAGCTTCGATTCTGAGGCTACCGGCGAAATCCCCAACTCCGAGTTGGCGCACGTTGTAATTGATTACGTGCCCGATCCGGTGGAATCGCTTCTGTTTCTCAATGTTTTGATAGACATTGACGGACGCGGGCCCGGTTGGGTCATCCAGAACCAGCCGCTTGACGGCGCGGCGATAGTCGGTCCCACTAGCCAGAGCGTTTCCGCGACCATCGACTTGACCGACGCGGGCGTGAGTTCGGGCGAGGTAGTGGCCGGTCTGCCGTTTTCCTACGGATTTGCAGTTACGCCTGACCCTCTTGAAAGCCCACCCGTCGTTTCTCTAACGCGCAGTGGGCAGCTTGGCGCAGTAACCCACACTCTCGGCGGAGTCAGCCCTCTGCCTGAGCCCACCGCGACCCTGCCGCCGCGATTGACGCCCCCGCTAGAAACAGCTCTTCAAGTGGGCGGTCAAAACAAGCGGGTTATTCGGGAAAATATCCACCTTTACAATAAAGATGTCGGTCTCATGCAGTGCGTCCCGGCGGCATTGACCATCAGCTTTAGGTGGCTTGTGAAGGACAACCAACAGGATATTAACCTTGGCGGTGAGTCCTGGTACGCGACGCTCGAAAAGGTCAAGCGCTCGATTCCGAATTATCAAGATCGCGATCCCGCCAGAGGCATCATTGGAGGTGTACCGGAACCAGAGCGATGGATTCGTGGGAAGATGCGGTTCCTCCAACAACCCGCCGAACCCGACAACCCCAACAAGCAAATCACTCCCGGATGGCAAGTCGAGTATCAAGGTGTGGGGGCTTTACGCCCTCCCCGCGATTGGCCCGATTGGCAGCGCAACGGTTTTTTTTCGCGCCTTCCCGCAGAGATCCGGGAGGGCGAAATGACTGCGCGCAAAGATGCTGATATCGCGACATTCGCTTGGATTCTAAAGCAGTTGGAGGCAGGCGAAGACGTCGAAGCTGGGGTACAGTTTTGGAGCGTTCGGGCACCCGACGTACGAATCTGCGGCGCAGGGTATGTCCTCTTTCCCGATGGGCGGTGCTATCGTCTTGACCCTCGCTTTGTCCAACAAGTTGTCCCCGGGCCCCAGGGGTGCCCCAATTTTTACACCTTCAACTCGCTCGATGGGCGGTGCTATCGACTTGTCCTTCCCGTTCAAATTGTTCTCCCCACACTGGTCTGCGCGTTCGGGTACACCCGCGTTGGAGACTTGTGCTATCTGCCTACGAGTTCGCACATGGTGGCGGTCAGCGGGGCGCGTACCGCCGGGAACCAATCGTGGCTTTACATCACCGATGACAACCATCAGGAGGCTCCCAAGCCCGGCGACGGTCGTCCTGCGCGACTTGGTGGTCTACGCAATAACCATCGGTGTCGTGTAATGGTTGGCGGCCCCCGCGAAGGCCCGCTGAACGGGTACACGTTAATCTACGGAGTCGGTAATGGAATAGGGCAAATCACGTGCGCCGTTTCCGAATCCCCACCGAAGCCCGGTGGGGAGCTTTGCTGCGTCAACGGGAACTGCGTTCCGAACGTATTACCGGAAACTTGTGTAATGGAGGGTGGAACGGTGCCCGCAATGTCTGGGGGGATGGTGATGGTAGTGGCGGTCTTACTGATCGCCGGGATTGCTTTCAAGTTCGGTCGGCGACCTCTGGAAACTAGAAACTAGAAGCTATCCCAAAACTCGACTCGCGGATGTTCGGGCGTGCAAAACACAGCGCTGCTCCAGGGAATTGGAGGGTCCGCGCGAACTGAAGTTCGCGGCTCGCATGGTTTTGGGATAGGCTCTAGAAACTAGAAGCTATCCCAAAACTTGCCGACGCGTGGGCGCGGGCATGTCAAACTCAGCGCCGCCCCAGGAAGTCGAGGGTCCGCGCGAACTGAAGTTCGCGGCTCGCAGGGTTTTGGGATAGGCTCTAGAAACTAGAGACTGGAAACTAGAAACGGGAAACGCGGGAGGTGCTGGTGCGAACAACCCGTACAACGAGAATCGCGGCTCGAGCATGGGGTCTGGTCTTCATTCCATGCTTCGCGTCAACCGTCCTGGCCGAGGTGCCGCAGCCGGAGCTCGGCTCATGGCGCGGTCCGTGCTACAATTGCTACAACTATGCGACCAATGTGAGGGGTGATAAGTACTTCGCCCAACCGGGGGGCGGCGTCGAGCGCCCGGTCAATGCTGCTGACATTATTGCCAAGGCGGAATCTGACGGACTTACCTATATCGACACATGGAATCCCGGCGATCCCCCGCCGGTTTGCAAGACGGGTTGTCTGGTCGCTGCGGCTTTATGCAAAGTCGCATTTCGTAAAGGGCCAATTTGGTGTGTACCTGATTATCATTGGTACCGACTGAACGGAAATGGTACTTGGTCCAGCAAACCGGGTGAAGCACCGGCGGAGATTTTCAGAAATGACGGAGAGAACGTGATCGACCCAGCCACCGCCGACCGCAACTGTTATGACTCGGAGTTCGTGGGATACTTTTGCGTTCCGGACTCACCCTCGCTAAGCGCCGGCGAATCGGCGTGGGATTTAGCTCCTGAAGCGCGGGCTATCCGTTTGCAATTCGCCGGTCTCCCGAACCCGGTGGTCACTTTTCCCACTCCCAGTTTTATCATACCGCATTTACCAACCGGCGCGCCCATCCCCGAGCCGGATTGGCCGACTCTTTCGTTGTCACCTTCCGGTGGTTACGCTTTTTTAGCAGGGATAAACTCCGGGTTGCCATTCGCCTATTTAAGGGTCTTTGAGGGAGTGGTTGCGGTTTACGGTGATTTGGACGGCGCCAACATTAGCTATTACGTGGATAACAACGGGCTAGGTGGGTTTTTGGCAGGTCATTTCACTGATGTCCTGGCCGTACCCACGTTCGCAGGGTGGGGTGAAGCAGTTCTGGGGCTATCGCTATTAACTGGCTTGTTGATCAAATTCGGTCGGCGGCCACTGGAATCTGGAAACTAGAAACTAGAGATTCAATTCGTCCAGATAAGGAGGATCCAACTATGTACCGGAAAGCTTTCGGTCGTTCGAGTCGATGGGTGAATCGGGTGTTGCTTGGGTTGCTGTTACCTTTGGCGAGCACGCGACTGGCGGAGGCGTTGCCGCCCGACCCGGAGTTAAGTTCCTGGAATGTGGATTGGACCAAGCCAAGGCTCACCCAGGCACAGCGTGATGCGTTATTCCAGCAGATCAAGGGTGAGCAAGCGTGGAACTGTTACAACTACGCGGTCAACAAGAAGACTTACAAGGGGACCAAGTCGGACGGTACCACTCCCAACCCCAAACGCGCCCACCCCGGCAAGGGTGTCAAGTGGCCTGATGTCGGCAAAAACCTTACCGCCGAAGAATGGTGCGACAAAGTTATCGCACGATCCAAAGACACTGACAAACTCAAGTTAATCGAGAAACGATATCAGGATGCAGACCCCGGTACCCAACCCGCCATCCCCGAGCCGGAAGTAGGATACAACTTGGTTGTGCTGGTCACCAAAGGGGGTACGAAGTTTGACGGTGGAGAAGGTGACTATCACTGGTGGCGTAGAAATGGTGACGGCAGTTGGTCGCACAAGAGAGGGAGTACGCCAGCGAAGACCACCTTTACGGAAAGCACCTGTAGCGGGCTTCCCGCCGGTACGGCGTGCACCGGCGGCCCGGGTCGGGGTACGTGCCCAGTGGGGCAGACCTGCGGAGTGGAGAAGCCGATGGATGATCCGCGGAAGAAGGCCCAACGCGACGGATACGATCTGTGCGCATTCATGGGCGTCCCTAAAAACGTCGATGTGGGCCCGTTGGCCAGCGCGAGCGGTTGCGGTCCGCGCGAAGGCGCCACGTGGCTGGCTTCCATGGTGTCCTCAGGAATGCCGGACATCGAAGTGATACTCTCCGACGCGGATGAGGCCGGTGTGTTGGCGCGTTTACCGACGTTCTCGCCGGGAAACGAGGTTCCCAACCCACAGTGGTCCGGAGTTCCCGCGGGGCAGTCTGCCGGTCTTATCCTCATCTCAGACGAGGCGTCAGGTAGCGGCCTGCCGCAGTACTTGCGTGTCGTTGAAGGCGTGATCGAGGTCCTTCCTTTGGATTTGACCGCAACCAGCCTCAAGTACTATAACGACAACAACGGGCTGGAGTCGTTGCTGGCTGCTTTACTTGTTCCAATTGAAGGTGGCTGTTGCACGACGACGGGTTGCGTGCAAGTGCCCGAGTGCCAATGCATTGACTCCGGTGGTGATTATCTGAGCGACGGAACCCCATGCGGCCCCGATGGAATCTGTGTCCCAACCGTCTCCCAATGGGGTCTTGCAGTCATGTCGCTGCTCGTGTTGGCAGCCGGTACGGTGGTCGTCATGCGGCACCGGGCGGGGGCGCACGGTACTGGAGTGTAAAAACGATCACAGGGGTTAGAGGCTGCTGCGTACGAAGGGCCGAAAGGGTGCCACGGGCCTTAAGGGGCTGAAGGGTTGAACCGTTGAAAGGCGTCGTTGTTGGGCGTGAAAGGCGCCGTCCGCGCGAGTGGCGTTTCCCCATTTCGATGTCGGGCGTGCGGGCGATCGTCGTTTTCGTCGTGCTGATGGGGCTGTTCTACGGCTTTGTCCACACTCCGGCCAATGCGACCACTGCGTTTCGGCCTTACCTAGCCTTGATCGCCCGCGTGGTGGGCACGATTCTGGGCTGGTTCGGTTACGAAACCAGCGTTGTCGCAACGACCATTTACACGCCGCAATTCCCCATGGAAATCGTCCGTGGCTGCGACGCCATCGAACCGGCCGCTATCTACGTTGCCGCCGTCCTTGCGTCCCCCGTGGGTGTGTGGCCGAAGATTCCCGGCATCCTCATCGGCGCGGCAACCTTGTTGTGCATTAATCTCCTGCGGATCGTGAGCCTCTTTTTCGTGGGCGTTCACTACCCCCAGGCATTCGAGGTGATGCATGAAGGCGTCTGGCAGGCCGTCTTCGTCGTCCTGGCCATTGTTTTCTGGGCCGTTTGGGTACAATGGGCCACGCGGGGAAATGCAGAAACGCAGAAACGCAGAGATGCACAACCCAAACCAGCCGCGGCAGGATCTGTCTCCTCCTAATGCGGAGGCGAGCTTTGCCCTGCCAGTCAGGTCGCTTCTAGCATTTGTTGCTCTATTCCTTTTGTTCTTCAGCATCCTTATGGCGCTCTGGTCTCCGTTCGCAAATGGATACGGCTGGTTATTTCGGACGACGGGCAACGTCTTGATAGGAGAAAACGCTCGCGGCCGCGTTTGGTTCGAGCAGCCTGACGACGCCGACGGTCGCCACGACACGCAATTAGCCGTCGTCGACCCAAAAGAAAAGGTGAAACGGGCCACCAAGATGAGTAGCCGCCGGCATGGGTATATGCCCACCATTTTTCTCCTTGCCCTGACCCTGGCGTCCCCCGTCGCTTGGCCTCGCCGCCTCGGGTGCGCATTGTGGGCCTTGCTCTGGGTGAACCTCTACGTGGCGATTAAGCTCGCGCTCATACCAACGGCCTACGCCGGTGTCGATCCGACCGGGACTCAAACCGTTGCGAGTGTATTGCGACGGCTCTTGTGGGTAGTCGGGGCCTCATCGGTCGGATGGATGCTGGTACCCTTACTCATCTGGACGGTCCTCATGTTGCGTGTTTTCACCCGCCGGCAACGCGCCGCGCAAGACTAATCCGAACTTTTTCGGGCGCGTGAGTTCATGTCCGATGTTCTTCTTGGCGACACGCAGATAAAGTCAATCAACCATCGCCGGCATTGGTAACGGCTCGCTAACGTTCGCGGCTCTGATAAGATGCGATCCGCGGGAAATTCAGACTGTAGTACGGGATCTGCTTGCATGGCCTATACCGATCTGCAATCGTTCATCCGTGACCTCGACGCCCGAGGTCAACTCAAGCGCGTGAAGGCCCAGGTCGACCCAATCCTCGAAATCGCCGCCATTGCCGACCGCATGAGCAAATTACCCGCCGTGGGAAACAGGCCTCCACCGGATACAGACCCCGTCCACGGAAGTCGCGGGGGGCATGGTTTGCTCTTCGAAGACGTTAAAGGTTCGAGCATCCCGGTGGCGATCAACGTTTTCGGAAGTTACGAACGGATGCGACTGGCTCTGGGCGTATCGAGCCTCGAAGAATTGGCCAACCGCGTCCAAGTGCTCGCGAAGCCGGAATTGCCCACGACCCTGCTGGAGAAAATGAAGAAGCTTCCCCAACTCGCCAAGCTCGTGGGCTTCGCGCCCAAGTCGGTCAAACGCGGCATCTGCCAGGAAGTGGTGCACACGGAAGATGCCAACCTTCTGAAACTCCCCATCATTCAATGCTGGCCTCGCGATGGCGAACCGGGATACGGAGGAAAGCCACCAGTCGACGCCGGCGAGCCGCGACCTTCAGGTCGCGCGGACTCTGGGGCCGACGATCCGCGCGGGCTGAAGCCCGCGGCTCAAGTCGGCACGGGCCGTTACATTACCCTTGCCGGCATCTATACCGTCGATCCCGAAACCGGCGACCGCAACGTCGGCATGTACCGCGTGCAGGTCTATGCTGAGAAACTGGCGGCCATGCACTGGCACATGCACCACGACGGGGCCAGACACTTTCGCAAATACAAGAAACGGGGCGAAAAAATGCCTCTGGCCATCGTTCTCGGCGGCGAGCCGATCCTGACCTACGCGGCCACATGCCCCCTGCCGCCGGACATGAGCGAGCTGCTCTTCGCGGGGTTCCTCAATGAAACGGGTATCGAACTCGTCTCCTGCAAAACGATCCCGCTGGAAGTTCCCGCCAACGCCGAAATCGTCATCGAAGGTTGGGTCGATCACGAGCGTACATTGGTGGAAGGGCCATTCGGCGACCACACCGGGTTTTATTCCCTCGCCGACCACTATCCCGCGTTTCACGTCACGGCCATTACGCATCGCCGCGATCCGATCTACCCGACGACCATCGTCGGCCCGCCGCCGCAGGAAGATTACCATCTTGGCAAGGCCACCGAACGCATCTTCCTACCCTTGTTGCGAATGCTGATCCCCGACATCATCGACTACCATTTGCCGATGTTCGGCGCCTTCCACAACTGCGTGTTCGTGAAGATCCGCAAGGAATACCCCATGCAGGCCCGCAAGGTGATGAGCAGCATCTGGGGCGCGGGGCAGATGATGTTCTCCAAGATGATCGTCGTCGTGGATGACCATGTGAACGTGCACGACGAGCAGGACGTGCTTTTCCACATGGGGGCCAACGTCGATTGGCGGCGCGACACAGTGATCGTGGACGGCCCGTGCGACATCCTCGACCACTCCACGCCATACTATGGAACCGGCGGCAAGATCGGCATCGACGCCACGAAGAAGATCTCCGGCGAAGGCGTGGTCCGCGACTGGCCCGATGAGCTAACGATGACCGACGAAATCAGACAGCTTGTCGAACGGCGCTGGAAGGAGTACGGCCTTTGAAAAACTCATCCGCCATCGTTTTGACATTCTCGATTGCAACGGCGATCGGACTCTTTATTGCGGCGCCTGCCTGTCGTTGCGATTCCGAGCCTGCGACGGGGTCGTCGAGCGATTCATCCGGCGTTTTAGCACCGAAACCGCCCGACGTACTGATCTTCCCCGACGAGCTTCGCGTCGCCGACGAGACCGTCAACGACTTCGTCGCTAAGGCCATGTCCACCTGTGCCGCAGGAGAGTACGAGCCGTTCCGATTGCTGTGGAGCGTGCGAGGAGATCCATTGCCGCGGGAGGAGTTCGAGCAGGGATGGCAGGCCGTCCAGGTCATCAAGGTACGCGTGCTGGAGAAGGTGATGATCGATGCCGATCCGAATGCGGGACGCGCCGAACCGGAGATTGTTTATGCCCTGCTGGTCGACGTATCGCTGGACCCGGAACAGAAGGCCGGACAGAAAAAACCGCAACGCGAAGTCGTCTTGATGCTCATTCGCGAACACGAACAATGGCGCCTCGCCCAGGCGCCCAAGCCGATGCGCGACTGGATCAAGAAGATACTCGCTGACGCCCCGAGCGAAAGCGCCAATCCATGAAACAAAGCAAAAAGGGCGATTGGGCGATCGCCGGGCTGGCAATTATCGTACCACAATTCGCATATTTTTTTCCGGTATTTCACTTGCTTTGTCCGCGCACTTCGTGCATAATGAATTTGGAAGGTCGCATATAAGACCTTGTCCTGAGAAACTCAGGACGTATTGACGGACGAAGCCTCGCAGGGGTTGCGAAGCGCAAAATGCGCCGCCCCTTTTTATGCGGGGCTTCCTTTTTGCGCCATCCTACGATCTACGGCCTACAGTCTAATCTACATGTACATCCCGCCGTTGACGTTGATGATGGTGCCGGTAATGAACGATGCCCGGGGATCGGCCAGGAAGCGCACCGCGATCGCCACCTCCTCCGGCCTGCCCAGGCGTCCCATCGGCGTCAATTGCCGCACCGAGTCCAACACCTTCTCCGGCACGACGGCGGTCATGTCCGTCTCAATGTAGCCGGGCGAAACCGCGTTCACCGTGATTCCTTTGGTAGCCACTTCCTTCGCCAACGTCTTAGTGAAAGCCATCAACCCGCCCTTGGCCACCGCGTAGTTCGATTGCCCGAAGCTGCCGATTTGCCCGACGATGGAAGTGATGTTGATGATCCGTCCCCATTTCGATTCGACCATATGAGGAAGCACCCGGCCAATGAGGTTGAACGGGCCGTTGAGGTTGACCAGCAGCACTTCGTGCCATTGCTCCGGGCTGAGCTTCAGGAACGAGCGATCGCGGGTGATCCCCGCGTTGTTCACCAGGATCTGGATCGGCCCGAATTCTTTCTGGGCTTCCTCGACCATGACCAGGCTCTGGTCCGTCTTGGACACATCCGCTTTATAGGCAACCGCGCGGCGTCCGAGCCGCTTGATCTGGCCGACGACTTCCTCCGCCGCGTCGCGATTGGACATGTAGTTGACGATGACATCGCTGCCTGCCTCGGCCAGCATGATGGCGATCGCCCGCCCGATCCCCCGTGACGAGCCCGACACAAGACTGACTCTACCTTTGAGTTCCATGACCGTACTCACAAACCGCAACCGTTGGGGAAGTGATCCTGCGGGCTGAACTTCGGCCCGCCACGATAAATTATCATGGCTTGTTTCGTACCGAATGTCAATGACGGAAAGGAGATGAGGCTCGATACAGCCGAATGTCGCCGGTAAATTTGCCCAATCGGCTGTCGGCAATGGTAGCGTTACACTTACGGCGAGGTTGTGTTTCGCCCCGAAGGGGCGCTGGACGGTAGCCACGGGTGGAGTCCGGCACAGCCGGACGGAACCCGTGGTGTGAAGGGACAAATACAAGACCGCCCTAGATGGGGCGGAGGAGGTTCTAGTCGTCGCGGATTCGCCTTGCATTGGGGCTGGCAACACCCACGTCGAATGGCTACAATCGGGGCTTAACAGGACGCCTTTGAGCATTCCGAATCAAATTCGCGTCACGGCAGGGAAATGAGCACCTTTCAAACAATGCGTTGGACGATTAGCGCGGCCGTCGTGGCGAGCATCGCTTGGCCGGGGATTTTGACTGCCGCAACCCTCCACGTCCCAACGGATTATCCCACCATTCAGGGCTGCATCGACGCAGCGGTCAGCGGCGTCGATGAGTGCGTCGTCGCTCCGGGAACCTACAATGAAACGATCAACTTCCTCGGCAAGGCCATCACCCTCCGCGGCTCCGGCGGAAGGGACGTAACCACGATCGACGCCTCAGGCATCGGCGGCAGCGTGGTAACATGCGTCAACGGCGAAGGCCCGGATACCGTCTTGGAGGGTTTTACGATCAAGGGCGGGACGGGCACGAATCTTGGTGGGGAGATTTCCGGCGGTGGGATGCTCAATTCCGGGGGCAGTCCCACGGTGATCAACTGTACTTTTAGCGAGAATACCGCGCACGACAGGGGCGGCGGGATGTACAACGCAAAGAGCAGCCCCACAGTGACCCATTGTACCTTCAGCAGGAATTCGGCCGGCATCGGCGGCGGGATGTACAACGTCTACTACAGCAATCCGAATGCGACCAACTGCACGTTCACCGGGAACACGGCCGACCATTCCGGTGGCGGGATGTACAACGATTACTATTGCAACCCCTTTGCGATCAACTGTACGTTCACCGGAAACATTGCCAGCCACTTCGGCGGTGGGATGCACAATGAATACAGCAGCCCCATGATCAAAAATTGTACATTTGCTGGGAACGCCGTTCAGAACTTGTCTGACGGCGGCGGAGCAATTTCGAACAACGACTACAGCGGCCCGATAGTGACGGACTGCGTTCTTTGGGGTAATCGCCCGGATGAGTTCTTTATCGACACTTCATTGCCGATTATCCGCTTCAGCGACGTACAGGGCGGATTGCCGGCCGGTGCGGTTGACGGCGGAGGCAATATCGATTTGGACCCGATGTTCGTGCGTGCGCCGGATCCGGGGCCGGATGGGATGTGGGACGGCGTGGACGACGACTACGGCGACCTGCGATTGCAGGCGGGTTCACCCTGCATCAACGCCGGCGATCCGGCTTTCGTCCCCCAGCCGGGCGAGACTGACTTGGATGGCCAAGCGCGGGTGCTGTGCGGGCGGGTGGATATGGGGGCCTACGAATTCGGCATCGGCGACTACGACTGCAATCAAACGGTCAATCTAACCGACTTCGCCGCGTGGCATGAGTGCATGACCGGGCCACAAAGTCCGGTCGCTTCCACTCCCGGCTCTGATCGTCTGTTTGCAATTGGCAATCGGCAATTGGCAATCAACTGCGAGGCATTCAACTTTGACGGCGACGGGGACATCGACCTCGAAGACTTTTCCGAAATGCAGCGCCGAATTGTCCCGTAATCGACAATTGAAAATCGCAAATCGACAATTGAAAATTGGCAATCGCCAATCACGCTCTCGGATGCCACCCCGCGTCCGCCCATAGTGTGCCGCTGACCGCCGAGTTTTTCAGCATGAACACAATCGCTCCCGCGATTTCGTCGGGACGGATCAGGCGGTGCAACTGGGTGTTGGGTAGGACTTGCTCCTGAATCATTTGCTCCCCCATCGCCCGCACCATCGGAGTGTCGGTGAAGCCGGGGTGGATAATCGCACAACGCACACCGTAATAAATGGCTTCCTTGGAGAGGGTCCCCTGCGCCCCATCCAGGCCGGCCTTGGCCGTGGCATAGGAGATTTGCCCGCGGTTTCCCGCGGAGGAAATCGAACCAATCAGGATGATCGCCCCCTGGACCGATTCCTCGGGACGCCATTCCTTCAATCCCCGCTTCGCCCGATCGACGGCCACCGACCCCACGGTGCGCATCGCCCAATAGATCGGGGCGATCAGATCGACATCCACCACCCGCCTGAAGTCCGTTTCGCTATAGATGCTCGGAGTAATCCAACCGTTGTTCTGATGGACCTTAACGCACAGACGGTCCCGTGTGATGCCCGCTGCCGGGATGCACAGACTCACCGGCCCGAAGCGATTTTCCAATTCACCAAAGACGCCTTCGCGGAAGGAGCTGTCCACCACGTCGCCACGAAAGGGGATGAGGAGTTCGCGCCCAAGCCGAGCGTTGACCTCCGAGCAGACCATCTCGACATTGTCCGTCTGGTCGACGACGCCGATGGCCTTGACATCCTCCGAGGCCAGTTTCAGGCACGTCGCGCTGCCGATGCCGCTTGCTCCGCCGGTGATGATCGCAACTTTGCCTTTGAGTTCCATGTTGTCTTTCTAGTTTCTAGCTTCCAGTCTCTAGTCTCTAGCAGCCAACCAATCGCACACACTCGGCCACAGCTCCCGGTTCGCCTTGGTCCCCACGGCCAGCCCGATGTGCCCCGCCGGGAAGTTGATGCTCTTGCGGTCGGTGGAGCCCACCGCGTCGTTGAACGGCAGGCTCAGCTCCGGCGGCACCAAGTGATCCTGCGTGGCCGTCAGGTTCAGGACGGGGCAGGTGATCTTTCGCAAATCGACGATCCGCTCGCCGATCCGCAGCTTGCCCTGGATTAAGAGATTTTGCTGCATGCAATACTTCACGAACTGGCGGAACATCTCTCCCGCAACGGGGATGTTGTCATTCAGCCAGGTTTCCATGGCGAAAAAGTCTTCGAGGAACTTTTCGTCCTCCAGGTTTTCGTAGAAGGTGAAATACTTCTCCACCATCGTGGAGACCGGCTTCAACAGTTGAAACGACCCCTGCAACAGCTCCGCCGGGGCATTGCCATACACCTGCATGACCTTGTCCACGTCGAAAATGCTCGCGTCCGTCCACTTGGCGAGCAGGTATTCTCGATTCGACCAATCGACCGGCGCCGCCAGCAAGATCACGTTCTTTACTTTTTCCGGGTGCAATGCGGCATACATCGCCGTCATCGAGCCGCCCATGCAATAGCCGAGCATACTGATCCGTTCACAGCCAGTGCGCTCGCGGACCTTATCGACCACGGAGTCAAGGTACCGCTCGATGTAGTCCTCCATGTCGAGAAAACGATCGCCGTCCGTGGGTACGCCCCAATCCAGGTTGTAGGTGTCGAATCCTCGATTGACGAAATGGCTGACCACGCTCTTGCCGGGCCGCAGGTCAAGGATGTACGGCCGATTCACCAGCGCGAACACCACCAGCAGCGGTGTGGAATACTGCTGCTCCACGTCGGTGACGTAGCGCAGCAGCCGCAGCTTGTCCATGCGGAAAACAGCATCGCTCGGCGTAGCGCCTACGCGGACCTTGCGAGCCACTTCCAATGCTTTGGGCAGATGCGCCATCTTCCGCGCCAATTCCGTCCACTGCTCCTGCATTTGTTCCGGAGTGGTCATCCAGGGCATGAACTGCGGGAAGGTAACGGTCATTGTGGAACCCCTTTAGTCCGGCGCTTGCCCGCTCCCAAGTCGGAGGTCGCCCCGGCCGTTGGCTTTTCAAGGGCATCGACTCGTCGCGAAAGCTGGTCGAGTCGCTCCAACACTCGACCTTCCATGCTGCGAAGGACGAGGAGGATGGAATCGGTGTCGCTCCGCGCTGGCATCTGCTTTTCGTGCAAGGCCCTGGTCATGAATTCGTTGAGTTCTTGCTTGAAGGCCAACGCGCTGTCCATCGACTTTTTGAGAATGTCGAGAAAGGCGTCGGAGCGGAGGAACTCGTCGCAGTGTTTCGCCCAGGAGTCGAAGAACGCCTGCCTCATCCGTTTCATGGCCTCGTCCTGCATCTGGGAGGCCGTCGGTGCGAACGGCGTGCCCGACATCTTGGACATCAGGTCCACCCAGAACCGCGAGAACGGATCGCTCGTCGCCCCGCCTTCGTTTGCCTCGAAGTTGCCCATTTCTTTTTCCTAAAGTCGCCGAGCCGCGAGGCCGGGAACTCAACAGCGTTCGACGGCAATTGCACTGGCTTCGCCGCCGCCGATGCACAAGCAGGCGATTCCCAAAGTCTTGTTTTCTCGCTCCAGCGCCCGCGTCAATGTGTTGACGATCCTTGCGCCGCTTGCGCCGATCGGATGACCGATGGCCACCGCCCCGCCCGCGATGTTTACCCGGTTGCGATCCAGCTTCAGCTCGCGGATCGCCACCATGGCGACAACCGCGAAGGCCTCATTGATTTCATACAGGTCAACCTCGCCGGGTTTGATCTTCAATTGCTCGCAAAGTTTGCGAATGGCGTAGATGGGGGCGATGGTGAACCAGTCCGATTCCATGGCCACGTTGGCATGACCGAGGATTCGTGCGACCGGTTTGAGGCCCAGCGCCTTCTTCCTGTCGTCGTCGAACACAACCATCGCCGCCGCGCCGTCATTGATCTTCGAGGCGTTTCCCGCGGTGATGGTGCTGTCGGGCCCGAAGGCAGGGGGGAGCGAGCGAAGCTTTTCTTCACCATGAAACTTGGTCACGTCCTCGTCGCGGTCGACGATGGTCGAGCCTTTCTTTGATTTCACTTCGACGGGTACGACGCCCTTCGCGTAGAAACTGTCCTCCCACGCTCGGATGGCGCGAGTGTAGCTCTCCACAGCGAAGGTGTCCTGGTCCTCACGCGAAATCTTGTACTTGCTTGCGCAGAGGTCGCCGCAAGTGCCCATGTGGCGGGAGGTGTATACGTCCCACAGCCCGTCGTAGATCATCGCGTCGATGAGTTCGCCGTGGCCCATGCGGTAGCCGCTTCGGGCTTTACGCAGCAGATAGGGCGCGCCGGTCATGCTCTCGCATCCACCCGCGACAACCAATCCGGCATCTCCGCATTGAATCGCCTGAGCTGCGAGAATGACGGCCCGCAGGCTTGACCCGCAGACTTTGTTGATAGTGGTTGCCCCGACCTCGACGCCTAGTCCTGCGCCGAGCGAAGCCTGACGGGCGGGATTCTGTCCGAGACCCGCCCCGAGGACGTTCCCGAACAAGACCTCGTCAACTTCCTTGGGGCCAACTCCGGCTTTTTCCAGGGCGGCACGAATGGCTACGCTGCCTAGCTCAGGTGCGGTCAGCGCTGCCAGTGAACCATTGAACGCTCCGAACGGGGTGCGCGTGCCGCCCGCTACGTACACGTTTTTCAGCATAAGTTCATCTCAGGTCCGCGCGCTTCCACCCGCTGCGGAATCCTTATCTCGAACCTGCCGTTAGGCGCCATCGCAAACGATATTGCGACGTACCGCCCGCGTCTGCCAGGTGCGGTTCCTACTTGCCGCCCTTGGCGCCGCCGTGCGTCTTGCCCGGCATTTCGTCGCGCAGAATGGAATCGCAAAAAGCTGAACAATTCTCCATTGTCCGTGCGCCGGCCTTGCCGAACGTGTCGAAGTTCGTTCGAACCGCCTGGAACGTCGCGTCCCAAACCTGTCGCGTGGCATCATAGGCGTCTGCTTCGCCCGGCTTCACGGCGGCGTCGCATGCAACCTTGAATACGTCCACGCCCGTGCGAATTCCGGCATCGCAGCACTGCGCGGCCAGCTCCATATTCTTGCCCCAGAAGGGCACGAACTCGCGGAAGATTCGTTCCCCGCGAACCGGAAAGACTTCGGAGTCGCCGGAATTCTTCCACATCTCGCCCATCGTCTTGAACCAGGCTTCCTGGGTCCGTCTACCAGCGTCAAACGCCGTACGGACGCTTTCACCCACACAGTCAAACACCTTCGTCATGCTCTCTTTCGTCTCGGCTACCATTGAACTATTCTCCTCTACGTCCTAGAACTCGAACCTTCCGTCGGCCCGCCATCCAAGATGTTACCGGCTAAAGTATACCACTTTGTGCAGTTGCGTCAAGCCGAAATTGTGCGATTGCACAAATAAATTTTTCAATTGTAACTATATGTAGTACAATTGGTTATAGTCCGGCATCGTTGTTCCGATTGACTGATGGCTGCATTTGCGTTACGTTGGAGGGGGTCTATGGCCCATTTTCGGACGTGAGGTTGGCATGTACGACGCGCGCAATTCTGAAATCATCGATATCAAAAAGTACCCCAACCGCAGGTATTACGACGCCACCAACAGCCGGCATGTGACGCTCCAGGAGGTACATGACCTCGTCGTCTCAGGGAAGGATATCCGCGTATCCGATTCGCGAAATGGGGAGGACATCACCAACCTCGTCCTGACTCAAGTCCTCCTTGAACAGGACGAACCCAAGCTCGACCTTTTTCCGAGTTCGATTCTCCATCTGATGATCCGTATGAACCGGCAGGCATTGCGAATGTCCATGGAACGATTGTTTGGACCTTTTCAGGGCCTATTATCTAGTTCGCAGAAGCAATTTGACGCCTATTTGCGCCAGGCCATGAAGGCAAACGTCGCCTCTCCCATGGAATGGGCAAGTCGAATGATGCAGGCCTTCTCGGGGGCGCCTACCTCGTCGGTTCCGAACGGGTCCCAATCTCCGGAAGCCCCAGAGGAAGACCAGGAAATTGACCAGTCCTTGGACCTCCTTCGGGATCAGTTGGAGGCCCTACAACGACGGGTTGAGAAATTGGGTAAGATCCGAAGCCGGAAAGTGACACGACCCAAAAAGCGTACTAGAATCCGGTAGTGAATAGGATGCCGACTAGCGATCCTTGGTTCCGGAGATTACCTTTGAAACGCCGCTTACCCGCATTCACATTGATCGAGCTATTGGTCGTTATCGCCATTCTGACATTGTTGATTGGGATATTGGTTCCATCGCTTTCCGCGTCGCGGCAGCAGGCCAAGGCCAACGTCTGCCTCTCGAAGATGAAGGGTATTGCCACTTCCTTTGCCGTCTATCTCAATGAAAACCAGGATTACTTTCCGCCGCACCGCTTGAAGAAGCTTTATCCCTCGGCGCCGGACATTCCTGAATACTCGAACGAATACCAGGCGAAGAGTCCGCGATGGCAATGGTTCCTGGAGACGGACTCCGGACCCGTGATTGATCCGAAGCCGATGGAGCGCTTACGCAGACCGTGGGGCGACCAGGAGCGGGGTCTGGAGAGGTATACAATGACGATGACCAGCGACGTCTATACCTGTCCGGCGTTGGATAATGAGGAGTTTGCAAGGAATATACGGAATGGGGCCTATGGTTATAACTACCAGTATCTGGGGAATGCACGGCAGCACTCCGACCCCAATCGCTGGGACAACTTCGCAGTGCCTTCGCATCGAATCAAGTCTCCGGCGGCTACGGTGCTGATCGCCGACAGTCGCGGAGCGGGTAAGCCGCACGGCCTTCATTCCTACACGCTCGACCCTCCACGACTGGCGATCGAGCAAAACGCCGTGCAATTCGGGCCTGACGCGGACATGGTCCCCAAGGGGTTGGACCCCGTTGTCTACCAATTCTCGCCCGTCGAGATGCGTCACCGGGGTTTGGGCAACGTCGCCTTCGTTGACACCCACGTTGAGGCCATGACCCTCGATCAGTTGGGCTACGAGATGCAGGGCGACAATCCGGACGAGAAGAAGAATAAGAACACCGCCATCCCCGTTCTCGACCCCAAGGTTCCGACTGTCACGGCCAACAATCGCTTATGGACCGGACTGGGTCAGGACCGCTTCGCAAACGAGCGCGAGCCGCCGAAGCCGCCATGATCTCGCAATGGAACTCTTTGCCGATCGCTAAGGCGTATTGAAACTACTGAGAAGTCGGCCTTCGGCCAAATCCATATGGTGGGTCGCCGTGGAGCTGTAGAGGTCATAGCATTCCGACCAGTGGAGCGCGAGGACCGCATAGGCCAGCAGAATGACGAAAGCGCCCATTTCAGTGATCCGCGCCGTTCGGAAGCGCAGGAGCGGGTAACTTCCGGTCAGCACCAATCCGATCTTGAACAGGACGATCGACGTTGTCCCATAGGCGAGCATGTGGCGAGCCAGGGGGTTTTCTTCGTGGAGCATGCCCTGATCATGAGAGAGAATGGTGAAGGCCAGATCGAATCCGTTGAGGAGCCAGATCCCCAGAACCAGGCAAATCACACGGTGGGAGCGGGCCTCGACGATCCAGTTGATTACGCGGGCGGACCACCGGCGGGGGGGCGGCATTTCCCGGCCCAGCGCCGCCATGCGCGAGTCCGATAGCGTGGTCGTGGCGTACCCGTTCATGTCGAGGATATCGGTTGCCGACGGGCAGAGCATCACCGACCCTGTCCGCCCAACTGACCCGATAAAGCATGAGGTAGAAACCCGGCACCCCGACCCCAAATGACGAGTTACAAGTCGCGAATTACAGATTTGGGGGGCACGCGTGCTCAACCCGGATCAGTACCGCGACAGCGATGGAGCGGTCCGTCCGAGCGTGCAGTGGAAGCGACACGGCCCATCCAAGCCGCGAGCGCGAGCGACCGGACGACCGGCCATTACGGCGTCGGGTTGAACAAGACTTGAAACTCTGCGAAATCGTGGAGGTCCACGTCGAAATCCCCATCGAGGTCCAGTAAGTGCCAACCAGTGACACTCGATCGGTCTTGGGGGCCGGCCATCCGTTCCACGAATGCCGCGAAATCCTCCAGCCCGATCACCCGGTCGCCGTTGTAATCCCCCCACACCCACGGTGGCGGCGGTTTCATCGGCCGGATGCCTAGGCTGTGGTGCCCACCCGCCGCAACGGCGATGAAATCCGTGTTGGGGGCGGGGACGTTGCATTGACTGAAATCGGAATTGTACCCTTGGTGGTTAATTCCACATCCCCACGCCACGATGGATCCGTCGGTCTTGAGGCCCAGACTGTGGTACGCTCCCCCGGCAACGGCGACAAAACACGTGTTGGGCGCGGGGACGTCGGTTTGACCGGCATGGTTGGCTCCCCACGCTACGATCGACCCGTCGGCCTTGAGGCCCAGACTGTGGAACCATCCCCCGGCGACGGCCACAAAACCCGTGTTGGGCGCGAGAAGGTTGCATTGACCATAGTCGCGGTCGGGTTCTCCACATCCCCACGCCACAATCGACCCGTCGGCCCTAAGACCCAAACTGTGGATTAGTCCCACGGCGACGGCTACAAAACCCGTGTTGGGGGCGGGAATTTTGCATTCACCATAATTGTAGGGGTCTCCACACCCCCACGCCACGATTGACCCGTTGGCCTTGAGACCCAGACTTTGGTTCCATCCCCCGGCGACGGCCGCAAATCCCGCGTTGGGAGTGGGAATGTTGGTTCGACCATAGTCATTGCTTCCCCACGCTATGATCGACCCGTCGGCCTTGAGCCCCAAATTGTGGAACGCTCCCCCGGCGATGCTGACGAAATCGGAATTGGGAGCGGGGACGATGGTTTGACCATACTCATTGTTTCCCCACGCTACGATCGACCCGTCGGGCTTGAGACCCAGACTGTGATGCCATCCTCCGGCGACGGCGACAAAACCCGTGTTGGGCGCAGGAACGCTGGTTTGACTATGGTCGTTGTTTCCCCATGCGACGATCGACCCGACGGCCTTGAGGCCCAGACTGTGGTACATTCCCGCGGCGACGGCCACAAATCCCGTGTTGGGCACAGGATTGTTGGTTTGACCATAGAAGTTGTTTCCCCACGCCACGATCGATCCGTCGGCCTTCAGCCCGAGACTGTGATCCCAGCCCGCGGCGATGGCCACAAAACCCGTGTTGGGCGCGGGATCGTTGCCAAAGGTGATTCCCCACGCCACGATCGACCCGTCAGCCTTGAGGCCCAGACTGTGGTACCTTCCCCCGGCGATGGCGACAAAACCCGTATTCGGCGCGGGGACGTTGGTTTGACCATCGAAGTTGTATCCCCATGCTACGATCGACCCGTCGGACTTGAGGCCCAGACTGTGGTACATTCCCGCGGCGACGGCCACAAATCCCGTGTTAGGTGCGGGGACCCTGGTTCGAAAATCACCGTTCCATCCCCAGCCTACGATCGACCCGTCGGCCTTGAGACCAAGGCTGTGATGCGCTCCCCCTGCGATGGCCACAAAGCCCGTGTTGGGGGGGGGGACGCTGGTTTGACCCGAATAGTTGTCTCCCCACGTCACGATCGACCCGTCGGCCTTGAGGCCCAGACTGTGGTACTTTCCCGCGGCGACGGCGACAAAACCCGAGTTTGGTGCGGGGACGTTGGCTTGACCGTACGCGTTGCTTCCCCACGCCACGATTGACCCGTCGGACTTGAGGCCTAGACTGTGGTCCAATCCCCCGGCGACGCTCACGAATCCCTGACTGAGGTCCACGCCCACAACCTGGTACCCCCAGCCGACAATCGAGCCTTGAGGCGTTTCTCCTCGGACAACCTCGAGGGCGGGAAGGATTGCCGCCACGATGGTGAGTCCAAATATCTGAATCGGGATCGCACCAAGGCGCCCGTTCAAAGTGCGCGATGACATGCGAACTTCCTTCGTCTGCAATCAGCCTAAGTCCCCGCGTTCGTGCAGAACGATTAAAGAACTTGCCGTAATCATACCATGGAAGCGGATTGGATACAACGGGCGTAACGCAGAAATACCAAGAATCGACGTAGCAACGGAACCACAAAGCAACAATGACGGGGGAGCGGCGCTCGGTTCTCGGTGCGAAGCGGCAAGGCGTACCTATAGACCCTCGTGCCCTCGCGGCTTCGGTCGCCCCCGCTCCGCGCCCTTACTGGTCCTTTCAAAACCTTTGAAAAGCATTGGAATGGGGGATCGACAACCCTACAATCAGTCCACGCGGCCAATGGTCGATTGGACGAATTCGCGGGATGGTTGTTCCATGAGCCTTGTCGTAACGCCATTAACGGACCTGTACGCCCCGATCCGCGACGAATTGGCCATTGTCGAGCGCATCTTCGACGAAGAAATCACCAGCGACCTCGACTTCATCAACGGATTATGTGACACCGTCCGTTCCTACCGGGGCAAGATGCTTCGCCCGGCAATGTTGCTTCTGGCCGGCAAGGCGACGGGCGAGTTGTCCAGCGCCCATCGGACCCTGGCCGCCGTGGTCGAAATGGTGCACATGGCCACCTTGGTGCACGACGACGTGCTGGACGAGGCCGCTGAACGTCGCCGCCGGCCGACCATTGCCTCGATTGCGGGCAACACCGCGGCTGTCTTACTAGGCGACCACCTCATCAGCCATGCTTTCCACCTTTGCAGCAGTCTGCTGAGCCAACATGCTTCGCGGCGGATCGGAGCCACCACCAACACGGTGTGCGAAGGCGAGCTTCTCCAGAACCACCATCGCGGGGACATCGGGCTGACCGAGGAAAAATACTTCGAGATCATCCGCCGCAAGACGGGAGCGCTGACCGCGGTCTCCGCGGAGTTGGGGGCGAAGTTTGCCGGGGCGAGCAATGCCCAGGTCCGGGCGTTGCATGCCTACGGGATGGCCGCCGGCGTCGCCTTTCAAATCATTGACGACGTGTTGGATATCATCGGCGATGAAAGCCGAGTGGGAAAGACGCTCGGTCTGGACCTTACCGGCGGAAACCTTACCCTTCCTGTTATCCACGGGCTGACCCACGCCGGCCGTTCAACGAACACCGCACTTCAAGACTTGCTACGCAACGCGAGCCGCGATGGGACGGCGCGGATGCGCGCCTTACTAAGGCAATCCGAGAGCATCGCGTACGCCGTCAGGACCGCCCGCCAATACGTGGATGAGGCCATACATCAGCTAGACTTAGTGCCTCACAGTGACGCTAAGCAATCGCTGGTATCCATGGCGGAGTTTATCGTCGCTCGCCAGTTCTAACGCCTTTCATTAGTTGATATAATCACCCTAACTGAGCCGATGGTCCGAACGATTCTTCGAACGGGCACGCTCGTGTCACCTTCGCGAACACATCGCTCAGAAGGAGCCAACCCTGGAAACTCCCCATCTCGTGCGCTGGATGGCTTGCTTCGCCGTTATCGCGGCGGCGTGTTTCGCGCTCGCCGACGATCTGGAAGTTGCTGATCGGGAAGAGGAAATCACCGCGTCGCCGGAGGCCATGCTCGCGGACTTCACCGGTCTGGCAGAACCCCTGGCCGGATTCGACTGGGATGAGGAAGCCAAACGTATCAGGCACGCCGCCGAGAGCCTTTGGAAGCGGAACGGTTGGACGGAGGAAGCCGATCGTTTTGCATGTGAACTAGCTTGCGAGTTGGCGGCCATTCCCCCTTGGGACGTCGCCGGACGATTGAATCGCCTGACCACGCGGATCACGGAGCGGTACGGGTTATCCCAGGAGGCGGCGGCCCAGCTCCAAATCTCGTTGATGCGCGAGGCGGGCTGGTTCCTGATGCGTCACGGCCGAGTCATCCTCGAAAACGGGCGCGAATCGCTCACCGCGCGGGCGAAGGGAGAACCCTTCACCTCCGAGCAGGTTGCACGATGGGCGAAAGAGGGCGAGCCGCTTCTCGCGGACATGCTGGCGAGCGCGGACCGTCTGGGCGGGGAGATCATTCACAAGTTGGACCCTGAACACAAGCAGCTTTTCGATCAGGATGCAGAGAGTCTTCGGAAGCGGACGCGCTTCGTCGACGCCATGCGCACCCAGTGGGCCGAGGGGAAGTGGCAGCCGACCCATTGGGGATTGGAGTCGGACCCGATTCAAAACCGGGCTTTGCCACCGAGCGGAGTCGAATTGCCGGCCGCAATTCCGATTCAAACTGTGCTTCCACAGTCCCCGGAACCGGCCCCGGACCTGATCCTCCCCAAGTGGGTTTCTCACGACCCGGCCACATGGTTCGCCTATGTCCTGGAGTTTGAAGAACGCTTTGACCTCGACCCCGGTCAAAAAAGCACGGCGGAATCGATCCACGCCGAGCTTCTCGCCCGCGCCGGCGATTATTCCGAAATCCACCGCGAGGAACTTCGCCGGATACCCGTGCAGGAGCGCCCGACGCACGTCGGATATGAGCCGATCCGCGCGATGTTCACCGAACTGCAAGCGCGGTTGGACGCCCTTCCCACTTCGTCCCAACGCATGAAGGATGAGCCGTAGGATTACGATTCTCAAGTGTGCATTCCCCAATGCCGCGAACGCGCCCGGGTTGGCCGGAAGCTGTTTGCGGAACTGAATTATTGCCTTGCATCGGGCCGTTTTGATGACGCTCGCCCTTACCGCACCACCTCCTCGGACGCGGATGGCAAGCCGGTCACCATTTCATGAGACCCCCCTTGTCGCCGCAGTCTAGCGGGATACAATCCACGCCGCGGTAGTAAGGATAGGCGTGGTCTTTTTGCGGGAGGTCCGGCATTGCATGAACACCTTGTTCCCAAGGAGATGTTTTTCACAAAGGGGACCGGTAAGCACCGGAACAACCTTCAATCGTTTGAAGAGGCCTTACGCGACGCCGGCATCGCCAGTTTCAACCTGGTCCGCGTAAGCAGCATCTACCCTCCGCATTGTCGGATTGCGACTCGCCAGCAGGGGCTGGCCAAGCTGGAGTCGGGCGAGATCGTGTTCTGCGTGATGGCGGAATGCCGCACCAACGAGCCGAACCGGCTGGCCTGTGCGGGAATTGGGTTGGCCTTGCCCGCGAACAAAGAGCAGCATGGGTACATCTCCGAGCATCACGGCTTCGGCATGACCCAGAAGGCGTGCAGCGACTACGTGGAAGACATGGCCGCCACCATGCTGGCCACGACCCAGGGCATTGAGCTCGATCCCAACACCGACTACAACGAGCGCAAGAACATCTACAAAGCGCAGGGGCTGGTGGTCAAAACCAAGGCCGTCGTGCAAACCATCGAGGGCGACAAGAATGGCCTGTGGACCACCTGCGTCGCGGCCGCGGTGTTGATACCTTATTGACGCTCGAATGATCGCTGCCGTCCCGGAATTCGACGTTTAGCCGCCGAGGGCATCAGGTTCAAAATGCCGGAGATCTCCCGATTCCTCGGTATTGTAATCACGATGTATTACAGTGATCATGCACCGCCCCATTTTCACGCGAAATACGGCGGGTACGATGTGACGATACGGATCCATGACGGGCTCGCGCAAGGGACATTTCCCAGGCGTGCGCTAAATCTCGTCCAGGAATGGTATAATCTGCATCGGGACGAGTTGGCGGAGAATTGGAGACTATCCCGGGAACGAAAGCCGCTGCATCCTATTGAACCGCTGGAGTAACCGCATGACACCCCAACTTGAATTCGCCGAATATGTCCGTGATTACACCATCCGCCTTAGATTTGCGGACGGCCTCGAAGGCGACATTGATTTGAGTGATGAACTTTGGGGCGAAGTCTTTCAACCTCTAAAAGACACCAGAGTATTCCAGTCCTTTCAGCTTAACAAGGAGCTCAATACCATTGTCTGGCCGACAGGCGCGGACTTGGCGCCGGAGTTCCTGTATGACCAAGCCGCGGCGCGAAGGGTTGCCCCCCAGTGAGGAATCGTGGTTTGCGTCGCCTCCGCCGTGCTGATCCCTTTTTAAGGTCTGCAGTCCCTATTCGCGAAGCGTGCGCTTGCTCTTGCAATCCGGGCAATAAATATCGAAGTAAAGCGAGCCATGAAGGGCCGCCCCGGTTTTGCGCTCCTGTTTTCGCTTTTCCAGTTTTTCGGCGATGACCGGCGCAAGGTCATGGCCGCAGTCCTCACAGTGGTAAGCATTGAATCGCTCCAGTGCCCTGGCCGCGGTTCGGGCCGAAACACGAAAAAGGAGCGCCGCGAATCCGAAGGCGCCCGTGGCGACGGCACTGATCTTGAAGTTCTTCCAGACCGGCTCGACATCCGCATCGCGGACATATTCGCCCGTGTGCGCGGCGAAAAAATAGGTGATGACCAACAATGCCGCGACGACGCTCGCCGCCACGGAAACTTTGTAGAGCAGGTTGAGCGAATCGATTCTTCTCGCTCGATCAGAAATGGTTCGCTTCGATGACATTGTTCCGCCTTGAATGTTATGGCATTTTCGGTCTTTGTGTAGCGTCACCCCTCGTGGGTGACGCCAAGAAAGTAGTCGTCGGGTGTAATCCCCGAAGCTATGCGCAGACGAGACATGTATTGAATCGAAATGAATGAGTTGGATAATGCCGCGAGAATGGGTAAGATGGCTCCTTGGAGTCAAATTGTCGGTGCGCGGTGGTTGATCTTCGATTGACGGGGCGCGGAAGCCATTCCACAATCGACTTTTTGCATTCGGCAATGGAGAAGATACGTGGCCTGCAACCGACAATCAGAGCATAAAGATCATCCCGGCCACAAGGCCTTTCTCGATGCCCCGCCGATCGAGCCGCTGCGCCTTGGCGGCAACGAGAACGTCGCGGACTTAGTCGACCATTGCTTCTCCCATAGCGGGTTCAACGGCCGCAAGCTGGCCGAAGGGGCCAGGCTCTACGCACGGATGCTCGAAGCCGACGCCACCGTCGCCCTCACCGTCGCCGGGGCCATGACCCCCATCGGCATCGGCGGCGTCATCAGTTCCCTGATCGAACGCGGGTTTATCGACTTCATCATCGCCACCGGGGCCAACCTCTACCATGACCTGCACCTGGCCTACGCCTTCCCCATGGTGCAGGGAAGCGCGAGCGTCGACGACAACGTCCTGGCCGATGAAGGCGTAGCCCGCATTTACGACGTGTACATCGGCGAGGAAGACACCCTGATGGCCACCGACAACAAAGTGCTGGAATTGATCCAGGGGTTCGACCTCACCAGGCCCTTTTCCACCGCCCGCCTGCACCATCACATGGGCAAAAAGCTGTGGGAAAAGTCCCCCCATCCGGAAAAGTCGATGGTGGCCATGGCCGCCAAATATGACGTGCCGATCTATACGTCCTCGCCGGGGGATTCCTCAATCGGCATGAACCTCATCATTCCGCATCTTTTCGACAAACCGGTGATGCTCAATCCGGTGCTCGATGTCATTGAAACCGCCGCCATCGTCCGCGACGCCGACGCCAACGGCGTGGTCGAAATCGGCGGCGGCTCGCCCAAGAATTTCTATTTGCAGACTCAACCCACGCTGCACCAGATTCTCATGGATCGCTCCAAGGGCGGGCACGACTATTTTTTGCAGTTGACCACGGACGCCCCGCATTGGGGCGGACTCTCCGGGGCTACGCCGGGCGAGGCTCGAAGCTGGGGCAAGCTCAAGGACGCCTTTATCAACAACGTCGTGGTCTATTCCTGTGCTTCGATCACCTTCCCGTTGATCGCTCAATATGTTCTGGTGCGTTCCAGGCCCCGCCGCCACCGGCGGTTGTTCACGCGGTTGGATGCCATGACGGAGGGACTGCGAAAGGCGGCGAACGAAAGCCGAAAGCAAGATGGCTGATTGCCAATTGTCGATTTCCAATTGCCAATTAGTGATAGCCCTCTCCGATCGCCGTCCATTACGCGCTCGTCCATGGGCAATTGGCAATTCGCATTCGGCAATGGAATCAGTGTGCCACTGCTATGTCAGCAGTGCACTGGTCCGTGATGTATCCGGCTACCCCGCGGCGGTCCCGGAGGGACCGAGGATTGTAGCCACGGGTGGAGCACCGTCCGCCGTCAGGCGGATAGAGCGCAACCCGTGGAAACTTGCGCGCTCGCGATCCCGCCCCGGACGGGGCGGAGGAGGCTCGATCCGTCGCGGTTCTGCCAGTGTGGCACTGCTGTGCCAGCGTTGCGTTCTCTCATTCATCCAATGATCACTATGCCCAACAATTTCCTCGGCTTGACGCCCAAGTATTCCAACTACAAGACCGCGCGCTTCGCGGTTCTGCCCATTCCCTACGACTCTACGACGAGTTTCCAGACCGGCACGCGCGACGGCCCCGCGGCGATCATCCGCGCCTCACAGCAGGTCGAGCTATTCGATGAAGAGTTGGAAAGGGAGTTCTACAAGACCGGCGTTTCCACCCTCGATCCGCTCCTGCCCAACATGGCCGGTCCGGAAGCGATGCACCAAGAAGTTCTTGATGCTGCCAGGAAGATCGTCCGAGACAACAAGTTTCTCATCGGCCTGGGCGGCGAACACAGCATCACTTCGGGCCTGGTTCAGGCCGTCATGACCAAGCACAAAAAACTTTCGATATTGCAGATCGACGCCCATCTCGACCTTCGTGACGAGTGGGAGGGTACAGCGCACTCCCATGCCTGCGTCATGCGCCGCTGCCTCGATCTCGGTGCGCGCATCGTTTCCGTCGGCATCCGCAACATCTCGATGGAAGAGCATCGTCTCATCCGAACCCCTAGCGCCAGCGCGGGGCCAATCCGAACCGCGCCAGCGCTGAAGCGGTCAAGGCAATCCCCGCGCATCGAAGTGATCACCGCCCGGCAATGCCTCACGGACGACAATTGGGTGGACCGGGTGCTCAACGCCCTGGGCGACACGGTCTACGTCACCATCGACATTGACGGCTTCGACCCCTCGTTCGCCCCCGGCACGGGCACGCCCGAACCCGGCGGCCTCGACTGGTACCAGGTCACCGGCCTGCTGCGCCTTGTCGCCGCGGAGAAGAAAGTCGTCGGCGCGGACATCGTCGAGGTCATGCCCCTCCCCGGTCAGGCGGTCACCGAGTTCCTTGCCGCAAGACTGGCGTATAAACTCATCTCTTATATGCAGGCAAGAGCGTAGCGCAATCCCTTACGGATCGCGAACTTTGCTCAAGCGACCAACGCATGAGCAGCAGGATTCAACAGCATGAAGATCTGGCGCATCATGCCGTGGTGGTGGAAAGGGCTGTTGTTGTTGAACGTGCTAATCCTGGCCATCATCAGCTTCAGTTTTTTCAGGATAACAGCGTGGATGAGCCCGCGATCTGGCTACTACGTCTACGTGGAACATGGAATGGTGTGTGGGAATCGCAATTTAGGGCTCAAACGGCCGCCTGCGATCCCATTCGGGTCCTTCGAGTTGTTTCAATCAGGCGTTTACGAACCCTGGCGGTTCTTGCCGGATGTTTGGTTGGACGGCCCCCTTGCCCCGGGCTTCAAGTTCCCAATCCACATTGTTGTCGGTGCGATAGCGATAATACTGATTTACTCAGGAGTTCGAATTGCACGGGCGGCGCGACGCGGTGTAATGGGACTTTGTCGAACATGCCAATACGATCTACGGGGCAATGTTTCCGGCGTTTGTCCGGAATGCGGCAGGCAAGTAGATGCGCGCGGCAACACGGTCTGAGCCGCAGGCGCCAGCCTGCGGGCTCGTTCCAAATCGGACTTGCACCCGAGTCTAGCACCGTGGTTCCCAATTGGAGAATGACGGCACGCCGAAGGCGTGTCAGCCGGTAGCCCAGGGTTGCCGCAACGCGGCTACCCTGGGATCGGAGGGCATCAGGACCGACAACCACAACGGTGGTTGTGTCCGTGGAACCCGCAACCCCGATGGGGTAGTGGGTGTTCTTCCCTTTGAACCCAGGGTAGCGCCTTCGGCGCAACCCTGGGCTCAAGGTCATGACCCCGTTGGGGTCGATCATTCAAATAGGCTTAGCACGAATTGCCACCGAGGCCCTGCCTTCGCCCGCTACTTACGTTCGTTCGTTCACAAACTGCGTCTCGCAGAGCGTTCGATAGAGCGGGCAGCGGTCGAAGAGTTCCCTGTGTGAACCGGAATCAAGGATTCGTCCGGCGTCCATGACTACGATGCGGTCCGCGAACTGAATGGTGCTAAGTCGATGGGCGATGATGATGGTGGTGCGGCCCTTGGCGAATTCACGCAGGGCGGTCTGGATCTTCTGTTCGGACTCGGTGTCGATCTGACTGGTGGCCTCGTCAAAGATGAGGATCGGTGCGTCTCGGTAAATCGCCCGAGCAATGGCCAGCCGCTGCCGTTGCCCGCCGGAAAGCGTGGAACCTCGTTCTCCGAGCACGGCGTCATACCCGCCGGAAATGTTGCGGATGAACTCGTCGGCGTACGCTCGGCTGGCGGCATCCTCCACGCGAGCGCGATCGACCGGCGTCGTGCCATAGGCGATGTTCTCCACCGGCGTGCCCTCGAAGATGACCGCATCCTGTCCCACGTATCCGATCTGCCGGCGCAGGCTTACCAGAGTTGACTTGCGCACGTCCACCCCGTCATAGCGAACCTCGCCCTGTCCCGGATCGAACAGTCGCGGGATGAGGCTCACCAGCGTCGTCTTGCCGCAGCCGTTGGGGCCAACTATGGCGACCGTCTCCCCGCGGCGAATGGACAGCGTGATGTCGCTCAACGCGGGCGTCGAAGCACTGGGATAGGTGAAGGAGACGTTGCTGAAGTCAATTCCCTTCGCGAGGGGTGCAAGCTGAACTTCGCCGGGGGTAAGGTCCGATTCCACGGCGTGGTCCAGAACCTGGAAGATGCGCTCCGCGCCCGCGGTGGACCGTTGAATGCGGACATACACATCCGTCAGCTTGCGAAGCGGATCGAAGAGCATCGACAAAGTCACGCCGAGGGCCGCGAACTTGGCGATGGATAGGGCGTGGTCAAGGACCCTGCTGGCTAACCAGACGGCCAGAACGCTGGACGCGAGGATTCCGACAGTCTCCATCATAGGACTAAGAAATGCGTCGAGCTTGGCCAGATGAAGCTGTTGCTCGAACATCCGGCGATCGACGGCGTCGAGCCGCATCCGCTCGTGCTCTTCGGCGGTGTAGGTCTTGACGATGCGTAGGCTTTGGAGGCTGGCGGTGAGCGCCCCGATCATGGCCCCGTAGGCCTGGAGGAGCTTTCGATTGGCGTTCTTCACGCTCCGCCCCACGGTCCAGAACAAAAAGAGTGCCAGCGGTACAACGCCGGTCATCGTCAGAGTGATCCGCCAATCGAGGGCCAGGGCCAGGCCGATCAGGAATACGGCCCTCAGCGGCTCGCGCACGGCCTTGCCGAATAGGGTGATCAGACCGCGCTGAATCTCCTGAATGTCCTGCACAAACCGCGTCACCAGGTCCGCGGTCTGCGTGCCGGAGAAGTAAGTCATCGGCAGGTGCAACACGCGCACGTAGAGCCTGTCGCGAAGGTCGAAAAGGGTACGAAGGATGGCCCTGGCGATGAGCGTCTCACCCCAGAAACGAAATACGTTGGCCGTCACTGCTGCGCTTACAAGAGCGATAAGGATGTAAACCAGGGTGCGGAGTTTGGTGTCCGGTGAATCAGGAGGGATCACCGAGCCGACCCGGCGAAGTAGCCGGAATTGAAGCTCCGCCGGGTGCGGACGAAACTCGACCGCGCGAGCCGTGCCCGCTCCGCCGACGAGTGCCGCGACGGGCACTCCCGCATCGACTTGGGCCAATTCCCGGAGCAACTCCTGAATCGGTCGGTTCTGAGGATCGCGAAGCTCATCGCCGGGGCGCAGACCCGCGGCATAGCCCTGCCCATCCTTGTGGACCTTCATTACCCGAACGAAATCCGCATCCGTCGGCGCGGCGAATTCAACTCCAAGACGGTGGCCCGCGATCGAGCGGTTGAGCCAACCGTGCAGACCCTCTTCTTCCAACATTACCTGGAAAACCGGAAACGCCCCGCTGATTCCCACGGTGTGCAGTCCGGCGAAGGCGATCGTTGCAACCAGGCCGCCGATAAGGGACCGGCGGTAGGGTTTGACGAGAGCGACAAGCCGCCAGAACTCGCGGGTGCGAAACCCGGACTTCGGGGCCCGGTGCCGATCGTTAGCGGAAATCAGCAGAGGGTCCATCAAGAGCTTACGATGAGGACAAAGGAAGATTCATGTCGGCCCGCGTCATGCGTTCGGATTCATTTCAGCGACGTCTTTGTAGAGCCGAACGTATCGATCCGCAAGAACCGACCAATCCAACAAGGCACGGGCGGCGGTTCGAGCCCTCTGGGCCATCGCACGGCGGGACTCATCCGGCAGCTTCAGGACCGATCTCAAAGTCTCGCGCATCGCTTCACGTCGAGGCTCGAACACTCTGATTGCGCCGTCCAGCTCCGGCGGCGCGGTACACGTCGAGGCGATCGCTGGGACTCCTCCGGCAACGGCCTGCATGATCGACACCGGCGGACCGATGTGCAAGCCGGGAGAGGCAAGAAGCGACGCCTGGGCAAGCAACGCCCGCTGCACAGCAACCGTGGCGGCCGCGGCGAAGCTCACACGATCCTCTCCCTTCTTGCGGCGAACGGCAGACTCCAGCATCTTTCTCCACTCGCCGCCATCGCTTCCCGCAAGCACGACCTTCCAGCCGTCAGCGTCCGGGCCGATCTCCGCGATCGCTTTGAGCAATGCCACGCACCCATCGCGGGGGTGAAACGATCCAAGCACCAGCAGGCTCTTCGAGGCGGGAGTAACGGTCTCATCGGGTAGGCCAAGGCCGTACTCATCGAATCTCAGCCCGTAAGGCAATATATGAATGGTCGAATGGATATTCTGGGCGCGGAGGTCTTGTTCCTCCAGTGGGTTCATGGCCGTGAGACACGCTGCCCCTCGAATCAGTCGGCGAGTTCGCCACGCGAATCGAAGACGGTCTTTCCAGGTTGGCTTGTGATAGGGGCCATAGGTTAGCGATCCTTGCGGGGCGATGATGTAGGGTTTACCAGCTTGGTGTGCCGCCGCCGCCATTCTTTCGGCAAGAGCGTAGCCCCAGCCGTGGATGTGAACGACATCCGCCGCGCCCAGAGCGCGGGCTGCGTCGGCGGGCGGAGTAAGCGCCTTGGACTCCATACCGTGCGAGGTCAACGCCTTGTGCAACCCATCAAGGCAGATGGAGACCGAGCCGGCGTCGGGATTCGACGACTCCAGAACATGAACCACAACAGGGGACATTCGCGCGAACATTGTAGAACCTATCCCAATAACATGCGAGCCGCGAACTTCAGTTCGCGCGGACCCTCCAATTCTCTGGAGCGGCGCTGTGTTTTGCACGCTCGAACATCCGCTAGTCGAGAATTGGGATAGCTTCTACGCCCCGGAGAAGCCGTCGATCTTGTCCCGCTTGCGACGTTGGGAGCTTAGAGCATATTCGGTTGCGTCCTGGGCGAGCTGGCGAAAACGGGCCTTCCATTCCATAGCCGGAGTGCCGTTGCGTCGGAGATACTGACCAAGGAACCGGGCAAAATCAGAACGTGTGAGTGAAGAGTAATCTTTCAGACTGGCCGCGAGCCGGATCAGCGGTTGCCATCGTCGCCGGCGGTTCCACCAGCGACGACCATGTAGCCCATCAAGGTCCACCAGTATCGGTTGGGGCGGACCCTTTTGGCCATCCCAGTTGATGAACAGGACGTTGGATGCCTTGAGGTCTCGATGAAAGAGCCGGGCGTCATCCAGACGAACAAACAGCTCGACAATCGCATTCGAGATATCCGCCTTGACCTTGTGCGATGCTCTTGGATCCAGTTGAGGCAGTTGCATCAGGACGATTTGATCGAGATCAATGACATCGGCCACGTATTCCGTCACCCACCACGATGGTCCGCGACCGGAGGCATGCTCCAGCCGCGCAAGAGGCATGGCCGTGTCGATCCCCGTTTGAAGCAAGCGCAGCCCGCGGCCAAAGTTACGGGCAGAGCGGGAGCGTTGTCCGAAGATCGGAATCCCCTTCCCATCGATCCGGTTGAATCGACAGACCACGTCGATCGGTTCGTTGTCTTGCCTCGCAAAGCGGGCGCGAAACACCTCCGCGTTCCTGGAATACTTCAGCCCGGCATAGCCCGACAATCTGGAATGATCGGCGACAAGTTGCGTCAACCACGGACGCCAGTCCTCCACGGTTCCCAAGTTCTCGGGCAGGCCGCGCCGAGGCCTTCGACATACCGTGAGCACTTCGCCGCGAATTCCTTCCGCAAGCGTGATCGGCGTAAAGACGAGTTTCGGGGCCGCCATGGGTTCGCTTCCCTCGTTTGCCCCGCGTTCGATAGGCTCTAGCGATTGAGCGATGGCAGCACCTCGTCGCGCAGAAACCGTTCGATGCGCTCGGCGGCGATCCGGTGCCCCAGGGCGTTGGGGTGTTCATTGACCAGACTCACCCGCAACGTCTTCGCATCGCGCCCTCCAAACACTTCCAGTAAATCAAGGTACGGCGTCCCCAGCTCCATCGCAAACTCCCGCATGGCGTCGTGAACGTCGCCCAGGTCGTAGCCATCCAATCGAACCAGCCAAGGAAAGAGCACAAGTGCGTACGTCGCACCGCTCTCCTCGGCGGCGTCTTTACACGCCCGCACGTCCTTCTTGAATTTCGCCCACGCCCGCGCGCGCTCCTCCGGACTCTGACCGCCGCGGAAGTAATCGATGGTTCGTTTCCATGCCGCCCAATAGCGGATGGTTCGCTCCGCGTAGCGCAGGACATACGACCACTCGCCCACCCACAAGGCGTCATCGCGAATCCGGTGAATCTCATCCAGCCGCCGGTGGATGTAGATTTCCAGATCGTTCGGATAGACCACCTGCACGACTACGTCAGGCCGGATCAAGTCCCGAAGTTCCAGCAGCATCTCCCATTGCCAGCCCGGCGCCGAACCCCAGAATCCCATATTGATCGTGCAAACACCCTCCGGGCGCGACGACGCGAGCATTCCTTCGAGCAAGTAACAGAATGTGGCCTCCCGCTCCACGCCATCGCCGTAAACGATCGAGTCGCCCAAAAATGCGATGTGCAGCCGATGATCCATTTCGGGAAGGGATTCCCAAGGCTCGCGTAATCCCCAGGCGTTCAATGTGTTGTTCACCGCTTGGTAGTCCGCGAGGGCCGGCGGAGGAGATGCCGGCGGGCGGATGTCCAACACGCGAAACACGGCCTCCGCCAAGAGGAATGCCACTCCCGACGCCATCCCCGCCGCTGCCATACCCAAATGCCGTCGCCGTCGCCGGGCTACACGATCGGGATTCGTGTACCGGGCATGGAAGGCATCGATCTGTCCACCGGAAAGCAGAAGATGATAAAACGTGCCGAAACAACGCAGCTCGATGCCAATCAAAACACACACGGCAATGGCCGCGTACATCCATCCAAACCTCAATTCGCCGACCTGCTGAAGAAGCTCGTCGGCGAAGGCGCTGTGCAGTAACCACCATCCGCCCACGGGTATAACCACGGCCACAGCCGCACCAAAGTAAACGGCGTAGGGATTCAGTGTGCGCACGATCCGATCCCGAGGATGCGAGCGAAAGCGCCCTCATCCCTTCCTATTTTTGAATGAAGAGTGGACAACCTCAAGGTCGGACTACTGCGCATCGACCCGTTCCTGCCAGGCGGCGTCGATCGCGGCCAGTTCCCCGGAGACGAATTCAACCTCCTCCTGAAGCTCCATCAACGCCTCCGGGTTCTTGCAGACCGCCGGATCGCCGAACTTGTCGTTCAAGGCCGCCAGTTGGACTTCCTTTTCCATCACCAACACCTCCAGGTCCATAATCGATAGATGGTCATAGGGTGAGGAAGCCGATTGCGATTGGGGAGTAGCGGTTGTTTTTCCTTTTGCCTTCTTCTTTCGCGGGTGCGCACTGTCGGCCCTGTCGGCGGCGCGCTGAGTCTCGATCTGGTCCAGGTAATACGAATAGTTGCCCGCATAAAGGGCGTGCCCTTTCGGACGAATCACCAACAGGCGGTTGACCACCCGGTCGAGAAAGTATCGGTCGTGACTGACGGCGATGATGGTGCCGTTGAACTCACGAAGGGCTTCCTCAAGCACCTCGCGCGAGGGGATGTCGAGATGGTTGGTCGGCTCATCCAATACCAGGAGGTCGGGACCAGTTAGCATCAGCGTCGCGAGGCGTACGCGGGACTGTTCGCCGCCGGAAAGCAATCCGAGGGCCTTGAAGGCATCATTACCAGTGAACAAGAATCGGCCGAGAAATGAGCGGGCGTCTTGTTCGCTGAACTCGGGACGAACAGCGCGGATTTCGTCAACGATGGTTCGCCGTCCGTCGAGTCCGGCATGGTCCTGCGAGTAGTAACCGACGCGGAGTCGCGGGGTGAGTTCAATCGTTCCACCGGCAGCCTTAACCTCGCCAAGGAGTATCTTGAGCAACGTAGTCTTGCCCGTGCCATTGGGTCCGGTGATGCCCAGTCGATCACCGGCGGGGACCTGGATGCTAAGATCGCAGAAGAGCCGATTGTCGCCGTAAACCATGGCCAGGTCATCGCAGCGTAGGATGGTTCCTTCTTTGGTTTCATCTTTAGTAAAGGCGATCTTGGCCCGTCGCTTTGTGTCAGTGGCCTGGGTCACGAACTCGCCGTCCTTTAGCTGCCGTTCGAGCCGCGTTCGCCGGCCCTTGGCCTGTTGACTTCGCTGCCCGGCCAGGTGCTTGGCGATGTAGTCACGCTCCTTGGCGATGAACTCCGAGTGCTTCTCGAACTCGCGCTGTTGGGTGAGTTCCCGCATCGCCTTCGTTTGGGCGTAGTTCGTGTAGTTGCCGGGAAAACTCGACAGCCGCCGATGGGCGACTTCGACAATGCGTGTGCAGAGGCGGTCAAGAAGATAGCGGTCATGAGATATGACCACCGCTCCACCGTGATGCCCCGTGAGAAACTTCTCCAGCCAGCGGACGGAGTCGATGTCCAGATGGTTTGTCGGCTCGTCGAGCAGCAGGAGCGGTTTATCCTCCAGAAGCAGCTTGGCCAAGGCGGCTCGACACCGCTGCCCGCCGGACAGCACGGACATGGGCAGGACGTGGTCGGAGTTGGAAAACCCCAGTCCGCCGAGGATTTCGTTCAGCCGCGTCTCGAAGGTGTGCCCGCCCGCGGCGATGAACTGGGTATTGATGCGGTCATAATTCTCCATCAACTGCCCCACGTTGGGGTCATCGTGGCCGTGGGCGATTCGGTCGGCCGCCGCGTGGAGTTTTCCCTCTAATGAGAGAAGATCGGCGAAGACGCTGCCGACTTCCTCGTGCAGCGTGCGGTCGAGCTCGACGGCCGGCTCTTGCTTGAGGTAGCCGATCTCCACTCCGCGAGCGCGGGTGATGGTGCCGAGGTCCGGTTCGAATTCCCGGACGATGAGTCGAAAAAGCGTGGTCTTTCCCGCGCCATTGGGGCCGACCAACCCCACCGTCTCCCCGGAATTGAGCTCCAGTGAGGCGTTTTCAAGCACCATCTGCGTGCCGAACTGCTTGGTGACTCCGTGAATAACAACAGCGGCCATGCGGCGATTATAACCGAACCCCAAGCGCGAGCGCGGGGTCATGTAGCGTCACCCCTTGTGGGCGCGGTTCGTGTGGCCTAGCCGCCCTCGGCTGGAAAATGATCACCGAGCCGGGACTTTAGCCCGCGCGGAGTTCGCCCCGAGGGCGGGCGATCGTTGCCAGGGATTTCCAATCCCTGGAACGATTGCATAGCGATTGGGGGTCGGCGTCGAAATGCTGGGTCACGACTTCCCGCGCGATGAGAGCACGCTTTTCAACACGGCGACGGCCCGATCGATGGCCTCCGCGGCAACGTCGAGGTGCGTAACCGCGCGGAATCGTTGCGGGGCCGTGGGGATGGCCAAGACATTGTGTTCACGGAGGGCATCGCACACGGACTTGGCCGTCCCCGTGGATTCCTTCACATCGACGTAGAGGATATTCGTCTCCACGGCCTCCACGTCGATGGAGACGCCGGACATGTTCGCGATCGCCGTAGCAAGCCGCTTGGCATTGGCATGGTCCTCCGCCAGCCGGTCCACGTTGTGGTCGAGTGCGTACAGGGCCGCCGCGGCAATGATCCCCGCCTGACGCATTCCCCCGCCGAACATCTTACGGAAGCGATGGACGCGCTTGATCGTCTCCTTGCTCCCAGCCACGGCCGAACCCACCGGCGCACCCAGACCCTTGGAAAAGCACATCGAAATGGTGTCGAAGTATTTGGTGTATTGCGTGGGTGAATGGCCTTTGGCCACGCAGGCGTTCATCAAGCGCGCCCCGTCAAGGTGCATCCGCACGCGAAACTCGTCGGCCACTCCGCGAATCCGGGCGATTTCATCAAGCGACCAGCAAGTCCCCCCGCCCCGGTTGTGCGTGTTCTCCACGACGACCAAGGCGGACTGCGGGAAATGGGAATCCGTCGAACGCATCGCGCCGCGGACGGCGGCGGCATCAAAAGTGCCGCGCGGTCCGGCGAGCAAGCGCATCGAACAACCGGACAGACCCGCTGGCGCGCCCGCCTCATAATGGTAAATGTGGCTGTCTGCGTGAGCGATGATTTCGTCGCCCGGCTGGGTCTGGGCGCGGATGGACGTCTGGTTGGCCATCGAGCCGGAGGGGACGTAGATCGCGGCCTCCTTGCCGAGAAGTTGCGCGACCCGCTCCTGCAAACGGATGACGGTGGGATCGTCACCGAAGACATCGTCTCCGACCTCCGCCTCGGCCATCGCCTTGCGCATCCCCGGCGTTGGACGGGTAACCGTGTCGCTGCGAAGATCAACCACCGCGCCTTGAGTCATTCGTGACTTGTTGCCTCAATGCTTGAGTGCCTTAATGCCTTTGGTTTTTCAGCTTTTTTCGGCGAGCATCTGGTGCCGAACCGCGGCCTCGACCTGGAGCACGTTATTTCCCGCCAGCTTCACGAGGTTTAGCAGGTCGGTCATGGTGGAGACTTCCTCCACCTGTTCGTCCACAAACCATTGCAGAAAGCTTCGCGTGGCGTAATCTTTTTCCTTGTCGGCCAGAGCTACGAGATCGTTGATCTTGCCGGTGATGTCCTTTTCGTTTTCGACAGAGGCGGCGACGATTGCTTCGACGTTTTTGTAGTCTTTTTTCGGTTTGGCGACGGCGTCCAGCGTCACGGTTCCGCCCACTTCGAGAACATAGCGCACGATGCGCATGGCGTGTTCCAGCTCTTCATGGTATTGTTTGAAGAACCGCCCGGCGAGGGCCTTGAGGCTCATGTTGTCGAAGATGCAGGCCATCGCCAGATACGCATGGGCCGCGCTGAACTCGGCTGTGATCTGTTCGTTCAATTTGGCATTCATGGCCGTCGAAATCATCATGTTCGAAATCTCCTTCATGTTCGGACGCATCGTAGTTACATGAACCTCTGCCGTCAACTTGACAATGCCGTTGCTGAATGGTGATGTCTCCGACCATGCCTCCCGATCGAATCGCATCACTCCTTGCCAGCGGGACGGAGATACTCTACGGCCTGGGTTTGGGCGATCGGGTGGTGGCCGTCAGTCATGAGTGCGATTACCCGGAGGAGGTAAGGGCCGAGCCACGAGTCACCTTCACAAATATCGCAGTGGGTGCGCAAAGCCAAGACATCGACGAGCAGGTCAAATCTCTGATGGCGGCGAGAGCGCCGATCTACAATATCGATGTGGCGTTGTTGGCCTCGTTGCGACCCGACCTGATCGTCACCCAATCGCAATGCGATGTATGCGCCGTGAGCTATGATGATGTGTTGGTTGCCGTCAAGACCAACCCGGTATTGCGCTCAACAAGCGTCGTCGCACTGAACCCTTCGACGCTGGAAGGTATTTTTGAGGATATCCTCCACGTCGGCCAGGCGGCAGAATGTGTTAGTCAGGCGGAAGAATACCTTGCAGAATTGCGCGGTCGAGTCGAGGCCGTTCGCAAGAAAACTGCGGCGCTTTCGGCGACGGATCGACCCAGGGTGGCATGCATCGAATGGATCGAGCCGGTTATGATCGCCGCCAACTGGATGCCGGAGTTGGTCCAAATCGCTGGCGGGCAACACAGCCTCACGCTAGCGGGCGCAAAGAGCGCCTATTCGAAATGGGATGACGTCGTGGCGTACAACCCCGATGTGATCGTGGTGATGCCGTGCGGGTTTGATCTACCACGAACAATCGAAGAGGCGAAAGTCCTTACGACGTTTCCAGGGTGGAAGAACCTTTCGGCCGTTCGAGACAGACGAGTGTACGCGGTGGACGGAAACGCCTATTTCAATCGCTCCGGTCCACGAATAGTTGACAGCCTGGAAATCCTGGCGCAACTCTTGCATCCGGACTTGTTCCCAGATGTAGTGAAGCCAAAGACCATGTTTGACATCGGTGTTTCAGCCCGCTATGATTCATATGCCCTTTCGTGATTAAAACCGTGGTGGACGATCAGCTCGCGGGGTTGGGCGGCCCGAGCGGTTCAGACTGGCTCGGATTACGCGAGTCCGGACGGCGTCCCACGCGAGAGCGTTTGACGTGCCTACACTGCTGGTTTTGCAAGGTCCGGACAAGGGCCGGACGTATCAGACGCCGGATGAGCCCGCGGTCATCGGGCGATCATCCGACCAGATTCACCTTTCCGACCACACCGCCTCGCGCCGACACGCGGAAATCCGCCCCGACAACGGCTCGTGGCTGCTCCTGGACCTCAACAGCTCAAACGGGACCTACCTCAACGGTCAGCGCGTGCTCAGCCCGACCATCCTTCGGCACGGCGATCAGATCAAAGTCGGCAGCACCCTCTTGGTTTTTACGGGCCAGGAGCACATGGGGGCTTTCAGCGGGCCGGACATGATCCGCGACCTGGTGGATTTCGACTTGTCCGCCACCAAGGGCGGGTCCTCGATTCTGACTTCCGTGGATGCTTCGGAGGAAAGCGTCATTCTGCAACCGCCGGAGACGGCGGACGCCGTCGTGGCCTGGAACGTGGTCTACAAGATCGCCGACGCCATCGGGGCAATCGAATCGGTGGATGCGTTCCTGGAGCGAGTGGCGGATATCCTGTTCGAGCACTTAATCGTTGATCATCTTGTGCTATTGATCGGCACGGAGGAGGGATCGAATCTCACCCCGCAGATCGTCCGTTACCGCAGTCAGGACAAGGCACGTCGCCCGAAAATCGTGACTTCCCAGACGATCATCAATCACGTCCTGAAAACGAGAGAAGGCGTGTTGTGCGCGAACGCGATGACGGACGATCGATTCTCCGGTGAAAGCAAACAGGACAGCATTCATCGGCTCGGGCTGCGGAGCATCATCTGTGTACCGATCACCGCCCGCAACAAGATTCATGGCGTTTTCCACCTCGATTGCTCAATGTCACACCACACCTACACCCAGGAACAACTGCGTCTCGCTGTCGCCATCGGGCGCCTGGCGGGCATGGCCATCGAGAACCAACGGCTGTTGGAGTCGCGCGTGCAGACGGAGCGTCTCGCCGCCGCGGGCGAGGCCGTCGCCTACCTTTCCCACCACATTCGCAACATCGTGCAAGGGATGCAGGGCGGTGCGGAAGTTGTCGAGTTGGGAATGAAGCGCCAGACCGCCGAGGCCATCGAGTCCGGCTGGGCCATGGTCCGCCGCAATCTTGACCGCATTTACATCTTGGCGATGAACATGCTCACCTTCAGCAAGGACCGGCAGCCGAAAGTCGAGATGGCCCAACTCAACAAGATCGTCGAGGACGTAATCGCCCTTGTCCAGAACCGCGGTGACGAGCATGGAGTCATGATTCTCACTGACCTTGAGGAAATGCCGGCGATTCCACTGGACCCCGATGGGATGCACCAGGTGGCCCACAACATCATCCTCAACGCCATCGAGGCCGCATCCCCCGCCTCGGAAGGGGGGAGCCGCCCACAAGGGGGTCGGGTGAACATTTCCACCAAGTATCACAAGGGAGATTGGGGTCAGGGTTCAGGGTCCAGGGTTCATGGGTCAGTCGCAAATGGTTCCCGACCTCCGACCCCCGAACCCCGATCCCCATCGGTTGTTCTTTCGATCGGCGACAATGGCCCGGGCATCCCACCCGAGGACCGGGATCGCATCTTTGACGCCTTCCAATCCTCAAAGGGTCAAGGCGGAACTGGGCTTGGCCTTGCCGCGGCGAAGAAGATCGTCGCGGAGCTGAACGGAGTGATTGAGGTCGAAAGCGTGGTCGGCGAGGGCACGACGTTTCACGTCAAGCTGCCCGCCGTTCACGTGCGCTTGGCGGACAGCGACAAGACTCACGGACCAGGGTAGTCGCAAGGGAGAGTGAAGACTTAGCAATCTAAGTATGGCGACGTTCCAGCTTCTGCATTTCTTCGTTTCGGCGCTGGTCTAACTTCGCGGATTTTCTGTGGGATTAGGGCTCCAACGCCGCCATAGGAAATAAAGAATCCCCAGGACGACGAGGATGCTCACCGTGTACAGGGCATCTACCGGTTGACGGATTGCGATGTGAAGCGCGATCGCACCCTGAATAACAATCAGGATCGATGCCAGGACCACGCCGAAAGGGCAGCGGAAAGCGTTGGCCGGGAATGACGATTCCCTGGCCCGAAACAGGATCAGGCTTCCGTAGGACAAGCCGAACAGGACCGCGCTGGCCAGAAAGTAGACATCCAGGGCCGATCTGAAACTGCGATTCAGCGAAAAAGCGATGGCGATCGCCGACACCGTGAGGAGGGCGGGAACAGGAGCCTGGCCCTTGGACATTTTGGAAAGAAACCGGAAGGTAAGCCCGTCTCGGGCCAAAGCGAAGGTGACACGTACCGTGGCCGGGATTGTTGAGCTGATCGAACCCAGGCAGACCAGAATCGCCGCAAGCAGCATCGCGGTACGACCGGACGGCCCGAAGACTCGGAACATGGCTTCACCCGGAACCGAGGCCAGACCGGCCATTTCGTCCGCGGGAACGATTCGTAGCAAGGTCATGTTGACCAGGGCGTACAGCAGCGTGAGGGCCACGGTGGATCCGATGACCGCACGCGGCAATGCGCGGCGAACATCACGAACTTCCTCCGCCATCTTGACCGAATCAGTGGTTCCGTCATACGACCAGAGCACGGGGAGAATTGCGGCGATCCACATGCCGAGCATCGATGAGGGAGGTGTTGGTTGAAGGCCGGCGGTCGTTTCTGTCGGCGAGCCGCCGAAGGCGAATCCGACCACGACCACACCCAGAAGGGCTGTAATCTTGAGACAGGTAAGTACATTTTGTGTGCCCGCCCCGGTACGCAGTCCGATGACGTTTACGCCGGTGACGGCCGCGATCGACGCCGCGGCGAAGGCACCGGTCCATTCGCCCGGAACATGGAACAATTCGCAGGCGAATTCCCCCAGCGCAATGGCAATGACCGCCGAACCCGCGCCGATCACGAAAACGGTATATGACCAGCCAAAAAAAAAGGCGACGAACCGGCCGTAGGCTTCACGAAGAAAGACGTACTCGCCGCCGGCTTCGGGGAAGCGCGTGGCGATCTCCGCCGTGACCATTCCCTGCATGAGTACGATCAGCCCGCCGACGACCCATGCAAGCAATATCAGCCACGGTGTCCGCAGATGTCCGGCGATGTCGCCCGGCGTGCGAAAAATGCCCGAACCGATGGCCACCCCCATACCGATGAGCAGAGCGGTTGCGGTACCGAGAATTCGTTGGAGGGCCACGCCCGCGATCCTAGCGAACGAGCGCCCGTGCGTCCATTGATAAATGACCTTCGCTCGGTGCGATGAAGGGGGATCAGATTAGAGTACCGGCAAAGCGAAATCATTCGCTACCGTTCTTGCCGCCACCCCCGAGCAGGGTGAATTCAGAGCGGCGAGGTCGGCGATGACGGAATTGGCGGCCAATCGCCCTAAATGCGTCAATACGATGTTTGTTTGCGAAACGGCGACGAGGCCCATATCCACGAGTCGCGTAAGCGTTTTACCGAACAGGTTGCGCGGATCGACTCCGATGCGCTCCCGGAACGTGGCGATCGAGAGTCCCTCGTTAAGCCGAAGCTGCATCATGAGCAATTCAACAATGAGCATGTCATTGTCGATGATCTCCGACTCCGCTTCCGCGTTGCCATCACGGTCCATGAGACGCACATAACCGGCGACGTCGGCGACATTCTTGTATCGTCGCCCGTCAACGCACCCCGCCGCTGACGGACCGATTCCGATGTAGGGATCATTCCGCCAATAAATGAGGTTGTGACGGCACTCACACCCAGGTTTTGCGTAGTTGCTGATCTCGTACTGTCGGTATCCGGCGGATTCGAGCGTTTCCATCGTCCGAAGGAACATGTCCGCCTCCAAATCCTCGTCGCAGGGCGTCATCCGGCCATGGCGGCGCATGGCCGTCAGCCGCGTGCCCGGTTCGTAGGTCAGTCCGTAGCAGGCGACATGGTCCGGCCCCAAGTCGATCGCCCGCGTCAACGATTCCGACCATGATTCCAGGCTTTGGCCGGGGATGCCGAAGATGAGGTCGAGGTTAATCTGCCCAACCCCGTGCCGCCGCAGGGTCGCCACCGAAGGGGCGATGTCTTCAGGGGAGTGCAAACGCTCCAGAGTGGCGAGTTCGTCGGGGAAGAATGACTGCGCTCCCATCGAAACACGAGTCACCCCCGTGGAAACAAGCAATTCGGCCTTTGCGTCGTCGACAGTTGCGGGGTTGGCTTCGACAGTGAACTCTTCCAATCGCCGAACGTCTACCGCTTCATGGACAAAACTCAGCAGCCGGGCAAGTTCATTCAACGGCAGGATCGTGGGTGTGCCGCCGCCGAAAAACACGGTGTCTACCCTGTAAGCGCATCCACTAACTCGCTCCCGCAATTCGCGGCCGATGCAGTCCACCAGCGGCGCCGGGTTGCGGTCGTTCATGGCGACGGAATAGAAATCGCAATAGCCGCACTTCGATTCGCAAAACGGGACATGTACATACAGCCCGCATGGGGCATGCAGGGTCTGTATGCCAGATGGCGAAGCAAACATGGTGCGCCGATTGTATCAGCCAGCCTCATGCAGACCACTGGCACACTCGCATCGCTGATAAACGTTCTCCCCAGGCGACGTAACCTATGTTACGATCTGATCTTAGGAAAAAGTGGAATCCAGGTCTTAACTCATGAGATTCTTCTTGCTCCCGCTATTGGTTCATGGTAGACTCCCGCGCTTATAGCGTGCGTTTCGGGATCGCAGCGTGGTCGCGGCCCGGACGCCCCGCGACGGACCCCACCAGGAGTACGGGAGGGCAAAGGGGTTCCTGACGATCGACAATCCAACGTGAGAGCCCTTCTCATTTGATGGTATAGTGGATTGTACGGGAACGCGACCAAGGATGTGTCGCCAAGACCGGGTGTACCAATGGATGGGATAACCTGCCCATAGCTACTGCCAACACTACCGAAGGCTTTTTTGTTGGTGTTCTCGCCTTGGCGCAGGAGTTTTCAACGGGATCGGTCGATCTGTTTCGACCGGTGATTTGAGATTCTGGTTTTGCGGTAGAAGGAGCAAAGAAAAAATGATAGGGAAGAGCGATGGGAAGTCTGTAAGAATGGTGGTCCAACATGGAATTCTTGGCGTCCTAGCCCTGGGCATGATGCTGACCGTACCCGCGGTTATGGCCAGACCCGTTACGGCTAGACCGCCGAAAGGAGGGTGTTGTTACTATCAGAATGGTGTGCATACGAACGTTTGCACGGATCGTGTAGATTTTTTCACCTGTAGTGCCGACGGTGGGTTGCCGGTTCGGTCCTGCTCTTCTGGGTGCCCGACCTTGACTCCCCATATCAGTGTGGAAGAGGTCTTGTTCGACGATACCAACTCTCAAGAATCCGAACCGGTTGACACCGCACCTGCCCAAACATCCACGGGGTTGGCTTGGACGCTGCTCGCCACGGCCGTGTTTCTCGCGGGTCTGTAACCCGAACGGAATAGTGTTGTGATAAGTCACCCCCAGTTTTCCTATAACTGACGGTGGGGATTTGCAAACAAACATCAACCGGCCGGGGGGCTGAATGCATCAGCCTCCCGGCCGTTCCATTTTCTCCTCAACCTGTCAACCCAGTTCCATTGGTTGGGATGCTCGCGGAACGCGATTCATGGCGATTTCTGCTTTTTCAGGCATTGCTCGATTCTTGCCAACGCACGAATGCGGCCAAGGAGCACAAGCGTGTCGTGGATCGACGGGCTGATCGTCGTTCCCGTGACGGCTACACGCAGCGGTTGGGCGACCTGACCCAGCGGGATGCTCTTGCTCTCGCAGGCGGACTGAATGATTTTTTCAACGGACGGCGCCGACCATTCGCACAACTCCCGAAGCGCCGGGAGCAATCCGGTCAGTACGGCGTATCCCTCGCCGCCGTTCTTGGCGAGGACTTTCTGGACGGCCTTGGGATCGTAGGCTATCGCATCGTCCGCGACAAATAGAAACCGCACTTTTTCCTCTACTTGTCGGAAGGTGCGGAACCCGGCGCAAACCCGCAGAATCTCCCGCAACAGGTCCTCACTCGCCCCGCGCATGGGTGATTCACTCACCTGGATATAATCCTTGAACGCCTCCAACAATCGATCGGCGGAAAGACGCGTCGCCCAGGTTGTGTTGAAGGAAAGCAGCTTCTCACGATCGAATCTCGCATTGGTTTTGCCGACGCGATCAATACTGAACACCCCGGTCAATTCATCCAGGTCAAAAAACTCGCGGTCGTCGCCCGGAGACCATCCCAGCAGGGCGATGTAGTTGACCAGCGCTTCCGGCAGATAACCCGCGAGGCGGAAATCGTGTACGTCGATCTCCGGCGGTTGTCGTCCTTCCTTGATCGCCTTTTCCTTGTCCCGTTTGCTCATCTTCGAGCCGTCCATATTGAAGATGACGGAGAGATGAGCATAGCGCGGGGTTGCAAAGCCCAGCGCCTGTTGCAATGCCGCGTGCTTGGGGGTGTTGATCAGGTGCTCCTGGCCGCGGAGGACATGCGTGATCTTCATCAACTCATCGTCCACCACGCAAGCAAAGTGGTACGTCGGATACCCGTCGCTCTTGTGAATCACCAGGTCTTCGGCTTGATCGGCGGGCAGGGTGACGGGACCGAGAATGTCATCGACCACGGTGATGTCCTTAGCCGGCATCTTGAAGCGAACGACGACGGGCCGACCCGCGACCCGCACGGCCTTACCCTCCTGGATGGTCGGTGTCGGATTGGGGCGTACATACTTAAACGATTGGTTTTTCGCCTTGGCGGCCTCGCGCATCGCGGCGAGCTGCTCCGGCGACTCCAGGGAATAATAGGCATCGCCGGACTCCAGAAGCTGTTGAGAGTAGCGGTCGTAAATCTCCAGCCGGTGACTCTGGAAGTATGGGCCATAATCTCCGCCGACCTCCGGCCCCTCGTCCCAATTCAGGCCCAGCCAATGTAGGTCGTCAAGGATCATTTTGACCGAGTCCTCGACGTGCCGCGTCTGATCGGTGTCTTCGATTCGTAGAATAAACTTGCCGCCGTGCTTTCGCGCCAGCAACCAGTTGAACAATACGGTCCGCGCGCTGCCGATGTGCAAGTACCCCGTCGGTGAAGGGGCGAAGCGAACACGAATCGGACCGTCAACCGTCGTCGTCACGCCAGTTTGCGCTCCTCGCCGGGCACGGGTGTCGGTAGAGCGCCCGATTCTGCTCGAACTCTTTCACGGATAATTCGCATGAGATAAAAAATCGGTCCACTAAGACCATACCACAACACAAGGACGAGTAGCGTTTCCGCTTTGAAGGCCAGAAACACGGCCACCACGAGCATGACCACCAGGAACTGTCCGAACGGTTGCCGCCCGAGCAAATATGCGCGATGGAACCGTCGATAAGGGATCCGACTGACCATCAAGAACGCTATCCCCATCGCCAAGAAAGGTGTGGCATATTTGATGACGGGTCGCAACGAATCGGCCATGGGTTGGTCCTGAAAGAGAATCAAGGCCACCAGGATGCTCGCCGCACCAGGGCTTGGCAATCCACGGAAGACTCTATGGTCAAAATCCGCCTTGGCGTGTTCGACGTTGTAGCGGGCGAGACGTACCGCGGTGAAAGCGACGTAGACCGCCGCCGAGACCCACGTCAATCGACCCAGAGTGTGCTCGCTGATCGGCGAGGGCACGATCGAGTCGCCTGCCAGCTCCTTGGTCATGAACGCCACCATCAACGTCGCCGGGGCCACCCCGAAAGTAACGACGTCGGCGAGGGAATCGAGCTGCCCGCCGAAATTGGTGGTGCTGCGGGTTACGCGTGCGATCAGACCGTCAAAGCAGTCCAGGATCATCCCTAGGAGGACCAGACTAGCCCCCACGGAGAGGAACGAAGGCAGCATCCGTTCCAGGGCAGGTTTGTGGAGAGGGAGGATTTGCTCAGGCGAAAAGCCCGCCCCGAAGTCGTACATGGCCCGCAACCCGAAATGGATCGCCGCGAATCCGCACAACAGGTTTCCGAGGGTGATCAGCGTGGGTACGAACGCCAACGAACGAAGCCGCCGCCGGTGGGGACGGGGGTGGCCGATACCAGTTTGCAATTTCGCGATGATGGTCATGTCGAAAGACCCTCCGAGCGCCCCACGCCCGCTCTTGCCGCCACGGAAAGGGCGTTTTCATGGCGATCGACGCCGCGGTGTTGTACGGTCGACCGACGGTTCGGCCCTTCGTTGTCTTCGGCAACGGAGCTTCGCTGCCGCGCCATTACCGTAAGACCGGCTCGTACTTTATCGCCGACCTTCACGAGGATTTCCGTATAGTCGCGTTGGGGAATCACCAATTCAGTTCGCGATCCGAACTTGATGAGGCCGAACCGTTCCCCGATCGCCAGATGATGATTCAATTGTGCATGACAAATGATCCTTCGCGCGACGAACCCGGCCACTTGTCGCACCTCGATCGGTCCGGGCATTGGGGCATCGGGGTCGATGAGCAGCGTGTTCGATTCGTTGCGCCTTCCCGATTCCGCATGCCGGGCGTCCAGAAATTCTCCCTTTCGGTAGCAAACCGATCGTACAGTCCCGCTGCACGGCGATCGATTGACGTGTACGTTGAGCAGGCTCAGAAACGCCCCGATACGCACTGCCGGTCCGCCGATCGGCTCATAGTAGTCCAACGATGAAATCTCCGTGACGGTCCCATCAGCGGGTGAGCATAAGTCGCCGCTCTTGAACATACCTCGCCGCTTGGGATCCCGGAAAAACGATATTACCCACACCCATACCAGCCCGAATGGGATCGCTATCGGCCAATAGAGCCACCCCGCGCCCCAGGCCAGCAAACCCAGGACAATCGTCGCTAATGCGATCTCTCGTATCCCTTCCCTGGCGATCGGCATAAGTATTCGGCCTTTTTGCACCCCCACCGTTTATCGGCTTACATCTTAGCAGTTTGGAGCCGGAACGCACTCCGGCTGCATTCGCCGTACTTCCGGAACAAGGGGGCTGAACTACCTGTTCAGCCCAAACCGGGGACGTTAAAATGCCTAACATTGGAGTCTTGTTCCACGGATACGAACGGACAATGTACTCGGAGATCAAACCTATGAAATTGGCCAAACAACGGATTCAACTACTTGCGATCATGCTTGTAACAATTGCGTGGATTTGGATGAGCACGCCCGCGTCATCCCTTGCCGCCGACCAATCCGGCATCGAGCCCTACATCAAAATGCGTTGGCCCGGCCGGGCGGACCTGGCCGTGGACGGCACGCTCTACTTCGTTTACGACCCCGACGGCATCTTTCAGCTTTACAAGGTGCCGCCCGGTGGAACACAGAAGGACGCAGTCAAGCTGACCACCTTTCCGGATGGCATCGGCGGGTACTCCGTAAGCGAAGATGGCAAGCAAATCGTCCTGACCGCGGCGATCGGCGGCAGCGAGCAATACAGCATGTATCTGCTCGACACCGCGAGCGGCAAGATCGATCCGTTGTTCACCAATCCGCAGCACGTTTATGCGGCGCCCCTCTGGCGCCGCGACTCCAAGGCCTTCGCGTATCGATCGAATGAGACCTCCTCCGCGGACTTCCATGTGTACTTGTACGATCTCGATACCAAGCAATCCAAAAAAGTATTTGAGGCCGCCGGCGACCACACCCCCGTGGACTTTAACCGCGACGGAACCAAGCTGGTGGTGTCAAAATACAACTCCGCCTCTTTCTCCCAGTTGTTCGAAGTGACGCTGGCATCGGGCGAGAAACGCGAAATCACGCCCAAGGGCGAGGAGTGGTCTTTCGACGCGGTTGGCTTTGATGCCACGGATCGCAACTTTATCGTCAACACGGACTACAAGGGCGACCTGAACACAATTCACACCATCGATCTGCAATCCGGCCAGGTCACGCGGGTGCTGACGGACCTGGACGGACGGGAGATCGACTACGGATCGCTCAACGAGGACCACGAAGTGCTCGCGGCGGTGGTCAATGAGGACGGTTACGCATCATTGCACCTGAGAAAGACCTCGGACTTTACTCCCGTCCAGGGTCCGACCCTGGCCAAGGGCGTGGTCGGCAATATCAGATTTCAGGGGAAGTTTCTGCTCTACTCCCTGGATAACGCCAACACGCCCGGCCTGATCTACAAATGGGACTTCAACAAGCCTACGGAGCCGGGTGCCGCTCTGACCACGGCCGACACCCAGGGCATCGACGTCACCACGTTCCGCCTGCCGGAGCTGATCCACTATCCTTCCTTCGACGGCGTGAAGATTCCGGCGTTCGTCTACCTGCCCATCGATTTTCAGAAAGGGAGAAAGATTCCGTTTATCGTGCAATACCATGGCGGTCCGGAAAGCCAGTACCGGCCGGGGTTCAACCGGTCGTTCCAGTATTTCGTCGACCGGGGATTCGGCGTCATCGCCCCGAACGTGCGCGGCTCGAGCGGGTACGGGAAGAAGTACCTGGAGGCCGACAACTACAAGGATCGCATGAAGAGCGTCAAGGACGGCATCTGGGCGGCGAAGTACGTCATCGACCAGGGCTACACCGACAAAAAGAAGATCGCCGCCTGGGGCGGCAGCTACGGCGGCTTCATGACCATGGCCACGATTACGGAAGCGCCGGAGCTATTCGGCGCCGCCTGCAACGTGGTGGGCGTTGTCAACTTTCAGACCTTCCTCGAGAAAACGAAGGATTACCGTCGTAAGCTGCGCGAGGCCGAGTACGGGCCGCTTTCCGATCCGGAGTTTTTGAAATCCATTTCACCGATCTACAAGGTGGAAAAGATCGACATGCCCTTGATGATCGCTCACGGTCTGAACGACCCGCGCGTCCCGGTCGGAGAGGCCATGCAGATCGCCGTCGCTCTCAAAAAACGCGGCGTGGACGTGGAAGAGCTTTATTTCCACGATGAAGGCCACGGCTTCGCCAAGGAGGAGAACCGCTTGCTCTATTACAAGGAGCTGGCGAAGTTCTTTGAAAGGCATCTGAAAAAAGGCGCGTGAAGCAGTCGCTGGAAGAGCAGACGGCTTTAGACGGATGGAGCGTTGATACGCCCGTCGAAACGGCCAGAGCTTGCGTGGCCTGTGGATACAGCCTCTTTGGATTGGGCGATGAGCCGCGCTGTCCGGAGTGCGGGCTGCGCAATATTCCCGACGAGTTCCGTCGCCAGGTCTGGGAACTTGTCGATTCCGGCAAATGGTTTTTCTCCGGCCCGTTTGAATTATTCAGAAAGCGATTGCCGGGCTGGTGGTGGGCTTTGGACCGCGCCGGCGACTTGCGGCGTGCGCTGCGAGTTGCCGTGAGAAACGCGGCGATCGCCGCGGCGATTGTCTTCGCCGGCGCGGCGGCCGCCTCGGCGATCGCCGTCGAAAGCACGACAACTTACCGTTTCAGGGAACTCGACGCCCCCACGGGTCGGATTGTATACGAGACTTCGTTGGTAATGCGTGGCGGTCTCATCCGCAGCGATGATTCAATCCGGGATGCTGAGTGGGGCGACGTTTCGCGGAATCACGTTTACGTCGGTGCAACTTCAACATCACGTTTTGTACTCTGTCGCCCTTCGTGGCAGTCCGTTCCCGTCGCCCTTGCTGTATTATTCTGGCTCGTCTTGACGTGGGCAGGCCCCCTCTTCGTGGGATTGGTGACTCAGATTCGAAAGGGGCTTCCGAAGTTCGCCCGCCCACCGCACACGATCATCGCGGCCGGGGCATATGAGTCGCACCGGCTGATCTGCGCGGCTGCTTCGTCAGCTCTTGGCCTTGGTTTGGCCGGGGTGCTGTTTGCACTCAATGCCCGCGCGAGGAGCGGGTTCATGGCGATCGGATCAATCCCCGTAGATGTGCTCATGCTATTCGGTGTGGGGGGAGGCGTCGTTCTTTATGTCGCGCTCGGTTGGGTCGCTCCGCTGCGATCCGATTGGACGAAACAGCTCATTCAATCGCGCGGACACGTGGCGCGGATCGTCGTCATGTACGCGCTTCTACTGCCGCTTCTCGCTACGTTCTCGATCTATATGCTGGTCGTCACAGTGCAGCTCAATAGGTTACTCCGTCAGTAAGCATTGGCATCGCTGCACCCTTGGCTTGTCCATCCTTCGCCTTCCTGAGGCCGCAGGTCGGATTCTTACGACGACGCTTGCGGTCCCGGCTTGCGCGATATACAATCGCGATTGGGTTTACCGATAGGAAGGGCTATGGCAGAAGGCGACGTTCAAATCCGAGAAACCGACGACAGAACCAGCGAGATTGCTGTCGCTGCCGCGCCGGTGAAAAAGCCCGCGGTCCCCAAGCGCCGGCCAAAGCAGCTACCGCCTTACAAAGTCCTTCTGCACAACGACGAGGTTAACACCTTTGAAACCGTCATCGTGGCCATCCTCAAGCTCACCGCACTGCCACCGCAAGAAGCCTTAATTCGAACGCTCGAAGCTCACGAAACTGGCGTGGCGTTGCTGTTGGTGACGCACAAGGAGCGGGCCGAACTGTACATGGACCAGTTCCAGACGTTCAAGATTACCGTCTCGATCGAGCCGGACAGCGCTTGATTTATTAGCAAATTGACTTACGGATTCGGACGCACCGTCACTCGGCGCTTACGCCCGGCGGCGGCGAAGGAACGATAACGCTCCGAGAGCAAGAAGAGAGAGCGTCACCGGCTCCGGCACATAAGTGCCGCGAAGGGTAAAAGACGTCAACCCGCCCTGGTCGCCTTCGGAGTCGTCAATGATAAGCAGAATCCACGCGTCGGTCCCGCCCGATCCGCCATTGTAACTGGAGAAACCGGGGACGCCTTCCGGAAGGTAGGTGCCGGAAACGATTTGACCGTTCTCAGGCGGTAGTCCTCCAGCGGTGTCGTTGAAGATCAAGTTTGCATTGATCGCCGCGCCGTTACCCCGATCGGTCATGATTTCCAATGTCTTGCCGAATGGGTCGATCAGGTAGATATCCAAGTCGCCCGCATCCGTATGGGTCAATCCCGTCAAGACCAGCTCCAACGAGGTAATGTTCGGCATTGGGTATGGGGGCGCCGGCGCAATGTCACTATGCGCAGAATCCATCGTCAACGGAAAAACGGAAATGCCTTCCGTTGGACCGTGGATTGTTGGAATCAAGCCGCCGGGAGCAGTAAAACTAAAAGGCAGATCTCCGCCCGCCGCAGCAAGGGAGGTCATCAATAAGCTGAGCGCGATACTTAAAACGCTCTTGTTTACCATCTTTCGCCCTCCGCAATCCACCTGCAGTTCATGCGTTGGTTCGTCACCCCTTTATCCAAGCGCCATAACCGTATACTGAATCTCTCGGGATACGGCACCTGCCACGCCCTTCCGCAAGTTCACATCTGTCACAGTATAGGCAAAGGGGAAAATGGATTCAATACCCATGTGGGTAAAATCCTTTAACTTCTGTTCGGAATCCTGTTCTCGGATATCGGACCCCCTTGTGAATTCTTAGTTCCAATGAAAGGTCAACCCCGAATTGGTAGGGATAATGCCGTAAGTTCTCTAACATCCAAACATTCGGAAATCGGGGAAATTAGTTTATCCGTCCAAAATGAGACAATCCGTCTTTGGCGAAAGGTCCGATAACAGCCTAACGAAAAATGCGATTTTGAGTAGGGTCCGCCTCGTGGGTTGAATGGGGTGAGTCAAGATGCTAGAGTCAGGTGAGGAAATTAGCAATCATGGGGGGATGCGACAATCCCATTCAGCGCTGGAGGAGAAGCAGCCTGCTGACATGCTTCGGCGGATAGGGGTGAAGGGAGATACCCTTAAGTTATAGGGTGTCCGTCGCTCTTAATATTCTCGGCCTCGCATCGCGTACCTCATGCCATCCGACGGGGAGATTATAGACAATGCTGCGTTCGTGGGGCGCGTGTTCGGTTATCCTGTTTAGTATTATCGGTATTCTCGCGTTGGGAGCCGGGCCGGGGTACGCGCAGTCGGAACCGATGGACCCGATCGACTACATTGAGGAGTCCGCAGTCGCCGGAATAATCGGACCCGATGTGATCGTTGGGGATCTGTACCAAATCGCCAGGTATGGGAGCGAGGGTGGAATCTCCGCCTACGCGGTAGGGACTGTTTCCTGCAACATCGGCGATTTCTGGCTGAGCTGGTGTGAAGAAGACCGTTGCGGTGACAGGACCCAACACCCGGTCATCGGACAGAGCATGTATCGCCTCAAGAGCGACCGTTTCGAGCACATCGGGCAGAGCTGGCTGAAGCACGGGTTCTACGCACTGTCGGACAGTTTGTGTTACGCGGACTGCCAACCGACAAATGGTGATCACCTTGGCGTGCACTGTTCCGATCCGTATCAGGCGAGCCTCAACGGTACCCAATCGAACCTCGGACCAAAGTATCAGGTGAACGCTCATACTGGTGCATTCCCATATCCGCCGGCGAGCCCTTCATACTCCGGCGTCATCGCCCGACGATTGCAGGTGAGAAATAGCGATCTGGATCCTTCGTTGAACCCTGGAGCACTTTATTTCGTGGAGGGGCATTACGTGACCCAGGATGATTCCGAGGCTGGTAACCAGAACAACAACGCATCCTACCGTCGCGTGACGGTAACTCTCGGTACGGGTGGTGCATGTCCGACTGGCCAATATTGCCTCGCCTTGGTCGGAACGACCCAGAGGGAGCAATCCGCCATTCGGGCGTGGAAGGACACCGACCCTTCCGTTGTGGAGAGGGAGGTCCAGGTCCCGGACGACGGATTGTTTATTCTGTCCGCCAAAGCCACGGATCTTGGAACGGGCTATTGGCATTACGAATACGCCCTGCAGAACCTCAACTCCGACCGCTCAGGCGGGTCGTTCACCGTGCCGCTTCCGGAGGGGGTCATCATCCCCCCCGAGTCCATCGGTTTTCACGACGTGGATTACCACAGCGGCGAACCGTGGAACGGGACGGACTGGCCGGCGACTGTCGAAATCGGCAAGATCACCTGGGCCACCACCCCCTATAACGAAAACGCGGCCGCCAACGCTTTGCGCTGGGGCACCTTGTACAACTTCCGCTTCGACGCCAACATCGGCCCATCCGTATCAACTGTGACCGTGGGGTTGTTCAAACCCGGCACTCCCCCCGAGGTTTCCTTCCAATCCGTCGGACCGATGGGAGGACTAGTCGACTGCAATGGAAACGAAATCCAGGACGCTTGCGACGTGGATTGCCAAGGATTGGGTTGCATTCCGCCTTGCGGGCCGAGTTGTACGGGCGGCCCCAATGAAGGACTCTCCTGCGCCTCTCATTCGGACTGTCCCGATGCCCTATGCGCGGGCCTGGACTGCAACGAAAACATCGTCCCCGACGAATGCGAAGCGGACTGCAACCACAACAACATTCCCGATTCCTGCGACATCCGCGATTGTCCGCCCGAAGATTTGCGTTGCGCCGATTGCCAGCCGAACGGCGTCCCCGATGAGTGCGAAATTCCTCCACTCTGTCCGTCTTGCGCGGACTGCGATGAAAACGGCATCCCCGACGTTTGCGAACCGGTGAGTGACTGCGACGGCGACGGGGTCGAGGATTGCGACGATGAGTGCCCGTGTACGACTCCGATCAACGCGTGCGTGCCGGCGCCGACAGTGACCTGTTGTTTCTGTGCGTCGGGCGGGCTTTGTCTTATCAATTATCCGCGAGGAAGTTGCCTGGCTCTGAACGGTACGCCGATCTGCTCGGTGCCGGCGGATTGTTCGGGGACGCCTTGCCCGGACTCTGCGTGCCGCTCCGGATGTCTGGTTGGTGATTTTGACCGTGACGGCGATCTGGACCTGTTCGATGTCGGTGCATTGCAGGGCTGTTATAGCGCACCGGTCGGGAATCCGGCCTACGTGACGCCGTCGGAGGAATGTCTGTTCGCGTTCGATTTTGATGAAGATGGGGACGTAGATCTCACCGATTTGGACGAGTTTCTTTCGAATATTACAGGTCCATAAAAATCCGTCGAGTGTTCATGGAGTGGAAAGGAAGAAAGCAATTCCAGAGGACGGAGGCATTGCTCTGCGTGAGCATGGCCTTGTTGCATCTCACCGGTGCAAGCGTCGGTGAACCCCTACAAGCGCCTCAACCTCTCGATTCCGCGCCTGTTGATTTGCTGACCCGCACAACATTTCGACGAACCACGGCGGCCGACGCGGCATGCAAGTTGTCCACGGAATGCAATGATGCACAAACATGTACAACTGATATTTGCTCCAAAGGTAAGTGCTTTAACATCCCCATCCCTGACTGTTCGCCTTGTTCGACCACCCACATCTGCCCGCCCATCGACATAGTATTTGTCATGGATACGTCCGGCTCCATGCGTGACGAGGCCGAGGCCTTGTGCGAGGGAATCCCCCAGGTGATCGCCGATCTGGAGCAGCAGGGCGTTGTCATTCGGGCGAACTTCCTGGGCATTACTGAGACACCGGACAGCGGCTTTTCGTGCCTGACCAACAACGTGCTCGGGCTGTTGGGCGGGACGGTTCCCGGCGACGCCGAGACCTGCCCATTCCCCGTGGGAGAGTCGGCCTACGAATCGTGGGGTCCGGCGACGGCCATTGTCACCGAGCGATTCCCTTGGACGCCGGGCGCGACACGGCTCGTCGTTCCCATCAGCGATGAAGGTCCTTGCAAGGGAAGCCTCCCGGATGGCTGTAATGATCCCGGCGACGATCGCGATTCCATCGACAATGCCGTCGCGATCGCACTGTCCAACAACGTGGTCATTTCGCCAATCACAGGCACCGGATCGAACGCATGCGTAATAAACCTTGCCAACGCGGCGGCCAACGGCACGGGCGGAATCGCGCGGCATTTGATGAGCCCCATGGAGGACCTGTCCGACGCCCTCCAACAATTGATGTTTGAACTTTGCCAAGTCGATGATCGCTGCGACGATGGGCGCCCCTGCACGGCCGGCGACCGCTGCCTCGACGGCATGTGCGCGGGGACGCCGATCGACGGCTGCCGGCCATGCACGCATCCGATCGAATGTGATGACGAAAACGCCTGCACCACGGATTCCTGCATCGATTCGGTCTGCCTCTCGTCTTCGAACCATGATGAGGCGACGCAGTGTTGCAATCCCGACGACGGTTCGCAAACCGCCATTGATGACGGTATTTCCTGTACGCTGGACGTTTGCGATCCGCTCACCGGCCTGGTCAGCCATCCGCCTTCACCGGAAGGCGCATTCTGCGACGACGACCAGCCCTGCACGGTCCTTGACGGGTGCAATGGTTCGGGACAATGCCGAGGCACCGACGTGGAGGCCGTCCATTGCATTTCGGACGCCGACTGTTTCGGGCAGACTTGCGATGAAGCCGTCGGGTTCTGCGCCTGTGGAGATGGTATCCTTGAGCTCTGTCTGAATGCAGCCTCCGGGAGCTTGCCGGAGGCGGGCTGCTTCTCGGCGGGTGAAATCATCTTCGTGACCGTCGATATGGGAAGCAGCAGTCGGTCCATCGTCGGTGGCCAATTCCTGGTTAACTATGACCCTACCGTCCTGGATTTCATTGGTATTGAGCCTGGCGCGTTCGCGGACCCTCAATCGCCTTTTGTGTTCGAGCTGGCGCGGGCCATCGACGAACCCAATGGGATGATCTTCTACGCGGTGGGCGTTTCCCTGGGAATGAACGGCACACAAGACCCGGCCTCGCTGGCGAGGTTGCGCTTCCGCCCATTGCAGGCTTGTGCATCGGACGAATTGTGCATTTTGAGCCAGAACCCGACCAACACCATCCTCGTCGACGACCAGGGTCATTTTGTCCCACTAACCATGTGTTGCACGGACGAGCTATACGTTCACGGTGCTCCGCCGGCATTGCAGTGTCCCGGCGACAAAGCGGTTAATTCCGACCCGGATACGCTGTCGGCATTCGTTACGTGGCCGTCGATGGCCGTCGGCGGGAGCTGTGGCGAAGTGCCGGTGGCGTATTGTTCCGGCACGAATGGCGGCGGGACCGACGTGAGCTACCTGGCGAGCTCGGGCGGGAGGTTCCCATACGGGACTTACGAGTTTGAGTGCACGGCCACCGATTCCTGCGGCGCAAGCTCCACCTGCAAATGGACAGTGGAGGTCCGAGACGAATATTCCGTCGAGGTGGATGTGCAGCTCTCGCCGGCGATCACTTCGAATCCGCTGAAGCGCTGCATCGTTTTTGAATTTTTCTCCAGTTGCGACGAACCGCCCACCGTTGTTGAGCAGACCCTCGAATTCGGGGGATATTTCAATTTTCCGGGCACGTCCGCCAATTTTGCCTTGAAAGTACCCGCTGGTAAGTACAGTTGCGTCACTGCTCGAGATCCCAAGCATACCTTAAGGTCTGTTTCGGATCTCCGGGTCATCGATGGAAGGTACAATGCCCGCTTTGCCGGTGACCCCCGGTATGGTGGGAACTGGCTCTTGGGCGGAAATCTGAATGGCGACCGCGTCATCGACCTGCTGGATCATGCGCTTCTGCTGGCGCAATACTCGGCCTCCTTGAACCCGAACACCCCCTGCGGAGCGGTACCGGGAGTGCACGCCGACATCAACGGTAGCGGATACGTGGACGCCAATGATTTGAGCTTTATCCAGCGGCATGTCCTTGCGACGGACAAGGGGGCGTGTTGTCCGACCGCCGTCAGCGATGACGACGCGTCCGAACGAAGCGAGGTTTCTTTGGAAGTGCTGGACGATATGGGACTAGCCCACCTTCGTGCCGCGGACTTCAACGCCAACGGCATGGTCAACGCCGAGGAAATCATGTTGTTTCTCCAGGGGCCGGTAGACGGGGGTCCGGAATTGCCGCCTGAACCCTAACCTTCGATCCATGTCGTCAAAGGCACTAGTTTTGAATACAGTTCGTGAGCCGGCTTCCCGCTCCGGACCCTATTCAAGGACCGGAATTCAACGAAACCAGGGGTGCCGGAATGAGCCGTACGACCATGCTCCATGCACTCTCCCAGGAATTGCTCGCGGAAGGATTGCTCAAACCGGACGACGCCGTCGTGGTGGCCGTCTCGGGTGGAGCGGATTCCACGGCGTTGTTGAACCTGTTGGTGGAGTTGAATCAAACCGGCGACTGGCGGTTGCGGCTGCACGTGGCGCACCTCAATCATCAACTGCGCGGTTCCCATAGTGATCAAGACGCGGTTTTTGTACAGGTGTCCGCCGACAGCCTGTCGCTTCCTTGTACCATTGACCGTCGAGATGTGAAGTCCGTCGCCGAGCGGGATTCGAGCGGCATGGAGGAGGCCGCCCGCCGTGAACGGTACGCGTTTTTCGAGCGCGTCAGCATTCAGACCGGGTCGAAAGTCGTCACCGTCGGGCACCACGCGGATGATAACGCGGAAACCATCTTGCACCGGGTATTGCGCGGCACCGGTGTTCGCGGTCTCGCGGGGATCCCGCGGAGCCGCCCGCTTAGCCTGGGAAGCGATATCCGCCTGATTCGACCCCTCTTGCGGATTTCAAAGGCCGCTCTGAGGACGTACCTTACGGATGCCGGAATACCGTTTCGGGAGGATTTGAGCAACGCTTCTAATGAACCGATGCGCAACCGCATTCGTAACATCCTACTGCCTCGGATTGAAGCCGACGTGAACCCACAGGTTCGAGAGGCCCTCACGCGGTTGGGTGAGCAGGCCCAATGGTTGCAGGAGTTCTTGCGGGAGACCGCCGAACGCACCTTCGAGTCCCTGATCGTTTCAAAGACCGATCAGGCATTGGTGCTCAACGCGGAAGCCCTGGCGCGGAAGAGTCGCATTGTGCAGACCGAATTGATCCGCCAGGCCTACGTCTCCTTCGGCATGGGTGAGCAGGACCTTGCCTTCTCGCATCTCGTCGCGGCTTTGGAACTGATTCGTGAACCCTCCAGCGGCAAGCAAACGCGGCTTCCTGGAGGAATGACCCTCGAGAAGCGCTACCAGCAACTGATCTTTTCACTACCCAGCGAGGAAGCGCGGGAGAACGTATCGGAGGAGGTAGCGGTGCACCTTCCGGGTCTTACGCTGTTGCCGGTACGGCGTTTGGAGATTGAGTGCAACGAATTGGAGGCCTCGGCTTCGGACATCCCTCAGCTTCGGCGGGCGGCGAACCGGTACGATGAATACGTGGACCGCAATGCGGTGCGCGACCCCTTGGTCGTCCGCGGGAAGAGGCCTGGTGAGCGGTTCTGTCCGCTGGGAGCGCCGGGATCGAAGAAACTTGCCGATTTCCTCGCTGACGCCAAGGTCGATCCCAGGGACCGTCAGCGCCTCGCGGTGCTATGTGATCAGCTCGGTCCGATCTGGGTCATCGGCCATCGCATCGATGATCGGGTCAAGCTGACGGAACTCACTCGCCGCGTGTTGCACCTGCGCGCCCGGCTCTTGTAGTGCAAATGCCAACTGACCACCATTCCTACGAACGCGGTCCGAATTCAGCCCGAGTGTTCATACCCAGGCTGCTGGCGATTCCCTGGCGAAGTCTAATCGTGATCTTTGTGTTGGCATTGTTGATGCGCGCTGCGTGGGGGATGGTGCGTTACATTCGCGCCGAGGACCCGACGGCGCTGGAGTTTCCTGACGAAGAACAGTATTGGATGATGGCCCGCTCGTTGCGCGTCGGAGAAGGGCTGAAGGATGAGCTAGGTTTCCAGGCCACGCGAATGCCGCTCTATCCGGCGGTGTTGTCCCCGTTTACCGTCATGCCAAACGGCGTTCTCGCGGCCCAGGCGCTGCAATGGTTGGTTGGGGCGCTCGCGGCGGGTCTTACCGCGGCCACTGCGGCAAGTCTATTTAATCGGCGAATCGGGTTGATCGCGGGACTATTGGTCGCCTGCGATCCCTTTCTCACTTTCTTTTCATCTTTGTTACTGACGGAGACGCCGTTTGTAGCGGCCCTGGTTGCGTTGTGGTGGACGTTATCGCCAATGACGCGGCGAGACCTCAACGACGGAGGAATTGGGAGATGGATCGTTGTCGGATTGCTTTCGGCAGTCTGTGTCTACCTACGAGAATCAAGCCTCGGACTGGTCCTTGTAGCGATCGGATTCCTGGTCGTTTCCCGTCGGTTGGAGTGGAAAACCGTCGTCGGTGCGGCGACCGCACTGGGTATTGTCGTTCTCGCCCTCGTTCCGTGGGCGGCGAGGAACCAATCCGTGACCGGCGACTGGTGCTGGTTGACGCATCGGGCGGGAATATCGCTCTATGATGGAGTGGGACCGCAGGCCCTCGGGGCGAGCGACCTCGGAAGCGTGAAACAGTCCGACGCCGTTCGAGGTCTGGATGAAGTCGCGTGGGATCGCTATTTCCTCGAGCAATCATTGGCGGCCATCAAGAGCGATCCAAACAGAGTGCTGCGCCTTGCGGGGGTGAAGCTGACCCGAATCTGGAATCCATTTCCGAATGTAGAGGCTTACAGGTCACGGGCGGTGCGCCTGATTTCCGCGACGTGGACGATACCAACTTTCGCTTTGGCCGTAGTCGGGGTTATGCTGTTGGGGGCAAACAAGAATCGCGGGGGCCTGCGCACGGCGTTATTTCTCCTGTTGCCCGCGTTATACTTCAGCGCCTTGCACAGCCTGTTCGTTGGCAGCGTGCGCTATCGTCTGGCAGCAATCCCCATGATCGAAATCCTCGCCGCCTTCGCCTTGGCGCTGACAATCGAGCGAATTCGACCGATGAAAACGGGTGACAGGGAAAGCGCCCCTGATTGATTCGGTGTCGGTAGGCAGCCATGAAAGCATTGATTCGGCAATTGACATCCGGCATTCGCCGATCGCCGATCCGTTGGATGGTTTTGACTGTACTGGTGCTGGGCGCGCTGGCGGCGGGATTGACCTATCGCCACTTGGCCGATCCCGAACGAGTCCGCGCCAAGGCCGAGGAATTTCTCCAGCGGTACGCCCATGGCCGCGCAAGAGTTGGTTCCGCGACTTTCTCGTTATGGGGCGGGATACACCTGTTCGATGTTTCCATTGACGAAGCGCCGCCCGCGGGTCAATTCACGCCGCAGGAAACGAATACTGTCCTTTCATGTCCGGAAATCCTTATCAATTACGATCCCGTTTCGGTGCTATGGAGGCGACTCAGGATTCGGTCGGTCCTGGTCGTAGAACCGGTCGGCTCAATTGTCCACGATGCCGCCCAGGGCAGGACAAACATTGCCGGTTTGTTTCGGGACGGTCGGCGCGAGAATCGCTCGAAGAGTCCGCTGCCGACGGTTGAACTGCGCAACGCGCGCATCGCAGTGGTCTACCGCAACGGCGACCGCCAACAAACGGTCGATAACATCACCCTCACTATTCGCGGTCGGCCATCACAGCAAGACCCGCAACTATACGACGTGGTGTGGCAAGGCGGCGGGGACACCGCGGGTAGCGGGCATTCGCAAATCGACATGAGCAGCGGCTTCCTTCGCAACGTGCGCGGTGGATTGCCGTCGTTGTCCATCGAGACAGTGATGCTGGTCGTTTCCGCCGGGTATGACGGCGCCGGGGCGTGGTGCGATTTATTGGGACTGGACGGATTGGTCCGGGTGAGGGACTACAACCTGATCGGCGGGTTCGGCGCCGACGTTCCGCGTTCCGCCGCCATCGATCTGGACGACGCCTCGATTTCCATTCCTATCCAGGACGACGAGCGCGGCCTTGCCGCCGACCAACGCTACTTGCGCTTTGAGCATGTCGAGGGCACGGTCCTGGTCAGCACGGATGCGATTCAGGCGGAGTTCACGGGATCGTTTCATGGCAGCGAGTGCAAGGTGTCGGCGACGATGCGCGAGGGGTTGAAGAGGCTCGCCACCTTGGACGACGTGGATTTCGACGCCCAACTCACCGTGAGCGGGTTGAAATTTCCACGTAGTGATGAAGCTGCGCCCGAGGAACAAGTCCGGTTCATCCAACGGTTTCCACAATTGGTGAAATTCTACCGCAATTACGATCCACACGGGGCGATCGACGTGGACATCTCGGTGGAAAAACGAGCAGGGGCCGATGAGCCCATCCTTGTTCGCAACGTGCTGGTGACGGCCAGGGGAGGCGACGTTTCCGAGCGCCATTTTCCGTACCGTGTCTCGAATCTGAGAGGAACCGTCGAATACCGGCCCGATGGCGTATGGATTCGGCAAATCTGCGGGGAGCATGACGGCGGGAGCGTCTGCGTGGACGGAAAACTGGATCGCCCGAACGTATGCTCGGCGTCGGAGTTGACCATCAAGGGCGTCGGCATTCCGATTGATGACCAGCTCAACGCCGGATTGGAACCTCGTTACCGCAAGTTCAGGGATCAATTCCGTCCCGAGGGTCGTTTGAATGTGGAAATCGCCTTGAGTCGGCCCGAATGCCGCGATGGCAAGCCTGAGGAATACCAATCTCTAACAGTCGTACGATTCGATGACCTGTCGGCAAACCATGTGGCTATCCCTTGTCCGTTGACGCGCCTTTCCGGAGAAATGCGCGTTGACGACGGCCGGTTGGAAATTGACCGCGTCGAGGGAAAAGCAGGAGATGCCGAGGTTCGCATAAACGGGCACGTTACGATCAAAGACTTTGAACCACGGGACATGGACGTCTCCATTCTTGCGGAGGGTGTGGAGTTCAATGATGTGTTGCTGGCGGCGTTGCCGGAGGCGAGTCGTTCAAGAATTGAGGAGTTGCATCCCGCGGGCCGATTCGACCTGCGGACTTCTTTGGCGCTTGATCCTGAAACCCGGCGAGTCGTACCCCGTTCAATGGTGACGCTGCGTGGGGCATCGGTTCGGCCCGATAGCTTCCCCGTGGAATTGACCGAACTGGAGGGGCGGGTGCGGATTGAACCGTCCGCTATCGCCATTGAGGAAGTCGTCGGGCGCTACCATGGCGCTTCTATATCCGCATCAGGCATGATGGGGACAGATGAAACTGGCCCGGATCTGGAGCTTACCATCCGCACCCGCGATCTGCGAGTGGATGACGAATTAAAGGCCGCGGCCCCGCCGAAGTTGCGCCAAGCGATGACGGAATGGTCCGTGGACGGGCCGATCGCTGTGGACCTCTTCGTGCGACGTGATGCTGCCGAGGGTGGCGGCTTAATGTATAGCGCCACGGTCGAACTCAACGGGGCCAGTGTCAGCCATGCACGGTTTCCTATTCCCTTTGACGCAGTCCACGGCACCCTTGACATCAAAGCCTCGGGGGTTCACACGAGCGGCGTTCGCGCGCGCTATGGCCCCGCTGAAGTGCGGATCAGTTTTGTTTTCGCTGAGAATGATGACGGCGCGGAGGCGAAGCTCGATCTGAACGCCTCCGGACTGCCGCTGGATGAAAATATCCGCGGGCTGTTTCCGCAGGGCATGCGCCGCGGCTGGGATCGCGCCGGGCTCCAGGGATTCGTCGACGTTCACGGCAACGACTTGCGCTATCGAAAAACCAAAGGATCACCCCAGCCGACGTGGCAGGTTGATGGCTGGGTCGACTTGCACCAGATCGATGCCCGCTCCCTCGCCCAACTGGAGGGCGCGTCCGGCAGGTTGTCGATATCGGGAACCCTAATCGATCGACTGGGCGGCGCGAACCTTGGGGGGGAGCTCCGTTTGGCCTCTGCCCGCCTCCATTCCAGAACCCTTAACAATGTAGAGAGTGCATGGTCCCTGGTACGATCTGCGGACGGTACCGGGCGAGCATCGCTTTCGGAGACCCACGCGGCGATTTACGGCGGCAAGTTGGCCGGAGATGCGGAGCTCTTGTTCGGCCCCGATCGGACGAACTACGACTTGACCGCCACGGTGCATGGAATGCAAATCCAGCCCTGGCTGCTCGCTGGGCGAAGCGGCCCATCCCTTGCCGACCAGGGTGACAAAGCCCCAACCCAGGTCCGCGGAACGGCGGATGCGTACTTGTACTTGTCCGGTGAAGTCGGCGACCCTCTGTCGCGTCGCGGCGGGGGGCAACTGGATGTCCAGGACGGTTACATCTATCGCCTGCCGATACTCCTGGCCATTCTCAACGTGCTGGACTTATCCGTCCCCAATGATGACGCCATACACGAGTTGGAAGCGGAGTTTTTCGTCTTGGGCAACCGTTTGGACCTCGAGTCCATTTCACTCAGCGGCGGATCGTTGAACCTGGTGGGGACGGGATCGTTGTCTCTTCCGGATCAGGCCGTGGACCTGCGCCTGGTGAACATCGGCGGCAGGACCTGGGCGCGGGTGCCGGTGCTTTCCGATCTACTGAAGAGTGCGACTAAGGAGCTGGTGGAATTGCGCGTGACCGGACCTATTTCAGGTCCGACGGTGAGGGCCCAGCCCCTTCGCGCCCTCACCGACGAACTTAAGAAACTATTCCAGAAAAAACCGCCCAAGAAGATCGACGGCAGCGGATCGTAATTACAATCAAAGGAATCAACTGCTCGATCGACTCACCGAGCATGTAGGGGGCGAAGCACCTGCCCAGCCGCTCGCCTGAATAGCCGATATGGTCAGGCGCACACCGCGCCTCGGCGTAGCCGTTTATGGCAGACGCCACGTTGCCTCTGATTTCCGAGATGTCTCCTTTCCTCTCCAACCCGCCCCAATGCTGGGGCGGGTCGGTGAGTTATACGGGCAGTACCGATGCTTATCTTTGCAACAAGTCCTTTCCCGGTTCCCCGTAATTCGTTGCCGCTGACTTCTAGTTTCTAATCTCCAGTCTCTAGTTACATCGTCCGCATCGGTCGCGGCAGGTCCCGATGAGGCTGCACGATCCGGCCGGACAGTGATTGCTGTTGAAGCACGGTTCGCCGGCATTGTCCCCGCCAACGCACGTTCTTACGCACATCCCTGTGCATCCCGCGCAGGATCCACCGCAGGTTACCGTCGATGGACACACGCACGGTCCGATGAACGGATAGGCAAACGACTTCGTCGCATCCACCACGGACACTATGTCCAGGGCGTTGATCGAAGCGTTCAAATCCGGAAGGTTCGGTTGAAGCTGTGCGCGATAATGGCTCGGAGAACCCACGAGGTTCTTAAACTTGTTGACCACCTGAGCCACGTCGATGGCATTAGGTTGATTCGTGGCCGACGGCGGATTGTACTCCGCATCCACGTCCCCGAATCGGCGCGTGTACATTGTCACCGGAGCAGACACGTCGGTACAAGCGGCTTCCCCACCCATGCACGACGAAGCGTAGGCTTGCACGCTGTATTGCGAGCTGGGAAGGACTTCGGCGCCAACCACGGTGACAAGCCCGCCCGGCTCCGACTTCCAGTCCCAATAGAACGGCGTGCACTGCAAACGGGACGCACGGTAGGGTCCGGACAACGGCGGACCCTGGGTCTCATAGAAAGTACTCGGTCGGCCGACCCATCGGGCACAACCGCCCTGCGCCGTCGCATTGGCCGGACAAATCTCACCGGTGCAGGACGCGCAGTTGGCTGGGATGCCGATGTCCCACGCATGGAAGTTCGGCGGCGGGAACATTGGGTTGTTGGGTGGAATCGGAGTCTGCAAATCAACCATGGTAACCTTGATGGCATCCAGCTTGATCGGCGTCGCCGGCCCCGTCACCCTGAACCTCAAAGCACGAGTCGCCGCCTCGGGGTTGTTGTTCGGCCAGGGCCCCGGATTCTCCGCCGGATCCCACACAATCGTGTTCACCGTCACCGGTGGAGGACACGTACAATTGGGGTTGCAAGCGGCGCCGCCCGGGCACTGCCCAATCGATCCGGGCGGATCGCATTGCTCGCCGGCTTCAATGACGCCGTTGCCGCACACGGGATCGGCGAACGGGTCATGCTGCGCCGAGACCAGATTGGCCACGTGTACCGCATTGGGGTTCCCGCGAGGACGATCAAATAGCGGGAGGCACAGCGTGCTCTGGTAGACCTCATTGGGAGGCACGCATGTAATCGGGGTGCCAAGCCGGTGCGGGTTGTGGTTGTAATAGTAGTTTCCGCCGCCGAGATCGACTTCAAAGAAAACATCGAAGAAACTGTCGGCTACGAAAGAATTCAGAGGCTGCTCGGCGATCACTCCATAGCTCCGTTTGAGAGGAGCCCCTTGGCCCATTCCCTCGCCGGCACGCAGGATCACTCCGCCGCCCACCAGCGTCATGGAGCGTATCTCCGTATCGATAACGTCAAGGTGGAGGTCGTTGAGTCTCGTTCCGGGATAGCGCACCGAGTCGTCCAGCGGTCCTATTTTCTCCACGATCACCGGACCATCCAGCACAAGCGTCGTATTGCCGACGCAGCTTAAGGGGTTGGTGTCGATCACCACGGTGGCGCGGGACTTGAGCTGATCGTTTCCAGACCCGCAACCGTCAATCCAGTGCGACCCCGGCGGACACTGACAACACTTCTCCTTGCAGTACGGCGTGGGAATGTTGGTCAGCAGTTCAAAGGACATGTTGGGGAACGCACACTTGGGCGTGACGTTCAGCCAGGGTCCGTAGAGCCACTCTCCGAGCGGACCCATTCCAACCATGGTTTCCAGCGCCGTCTTCAAGTAATTGTTGATGGGCGTGGTGTGCCAGCCCCAGAAATCGTTAAAGGCGTAATGGCCCGTTGCATATTCGACGCATTCGCCGGTTTCCTTATCCTGAACGTATTTATGCCCGACCACCGCCTGGATGTCGATGTGGTAATCGACACCCTTTTCTTCATAAAAGGCGCCCTTTTTCGCGGGCCAGTGACCGCTTCGATAATCCGCCCTGGCGTGTACCAGGCAGCATCGATCGAGATTCACGAAGTACTCCAGCACCTTGTGCGCCTGACAATCAGGAAGCTCGGTCGAATCCACCTCGATGATCTTTGGATCGCAGAAGTAAAGAGCCAGCGGCGTGTCCACCGGGTCATTCTTTTGCAGGTGCTCGTGGAAGCTGATTAACCATCCGTCGATGGCATTGGGGACTTTCAGGGCGAAAGCGGCCGTCGTGTTGGGACGCGGGCCGATGTTCTGAGTAACGGGGTTCGTGCCCGCCAGTTGAGGCGAGCCAGTGCTCTGAAGCGAAGCCTTCACCTGTGCGGGTGTCAGCAATAGCCCCGTGTTGACCTTATGAGCCGACTGGAGCGTCGCGCAAGCCCCGGCCACAATGGGTGAAGCGCTGGACGTCCCACCGAAGGTGGCGGTGTACCAGGCGTCCTTGCCTTGTGCGCTGTACGCATCTCCGTATCCCGTCGTGTAGACTTGACTACCCCAACCCTGGAGGTCCACCGTCGAACCGTAGTTCGAGAAGCCCAACCGCGACCGGTCTCCGTTCGGGTGGCCGGGCGGCGCCCCTGCCCCCACGATAATGGCGCCTGAATCGTTGGCGGGCAAGAACGGCGCATGTCCGACATTAAACTTGGGGTTATCAAGATCCTGCGATCCGTTGCCGGCGGCCTCCACGACGATGACACCGTTGCCAATCGCTGTCTGGATGGCCGTGTAGGTCCCCAAGGTCCACTCCGAAGGTACCAAGCCAAACTGAGTACCGGCAGGGATGCCCGTGTAGTTCGGTCCGGCGGTCTGCTGCTCGATCAGAATCACATCCCCGGCGGTCAGAGTCCCCAGGGCCGTCGTGATCGCCCCGCCGACGTTGTAAACGCCTCCGCCGGGACCGGTGTTGACCGCGACGACGTAAAACGTGCTATCGTAGGCGATCCCGGTTACGCCTTGACCGTCGCGCAGTCCCGCCATCTCACCGAGAACGGCTGTCCCGTGGTTGTCGCTTTCATTACAGATTCCACCGGGGCAACATGCCAGCCCGTTGTTGGTGCCGCCTACGCATAAACCCGTCGTGTTGTTGCAATTACCACCGACGCCCGGGCAGCAAATCATTCCGTTCCTCGCCCCCCCATTACATACGTCGCTGAAGGGGTCGTTGGGAGCGGGGCCAAGCAAGGTGACCGGTGGTAAATCAACGTGAGCAAGATTCCAACTGTACTCCAGGTCGGCGATGCTCACCTTGACGCCCGTGCCGCCCGGAATCTGCCACATGCCTCGGGCGTCGATTCCGCCCGTTGCGGGGTTAAGGTAGCCTTGGTTCCCCTCAAAACTCGGCGGCCCGGGTGGGGGAGGCGGAACAGTGACGGGGACCGCGAGCTCAACGATATCGAGAGCATTGAGTGCGTCGATGGCGCCCGCGGCATCAATTCCTTCCGGTAGGAATAGATGGAACTCCAAGTTCAAATCCGCCATCGCTTTGCCGGAATTCCGCTCCGCATTCGTTCGAAGCTGGTCGAGCCGCTTCTCGGCGAGTGAGTGAGCCCGCTCCCATTTCCCGGCGAACGGGGCGGCCAAATTGGCCCCCATGCCTTGCAAGGCGCCGGTCCCAAGATCAGTGAGGGCGCCATTGCGCGACCGGATATTCAAACCATCCTTGAACTTGACCCAAATCACTTCAGTCCGATGAATATTGGCGTTCACTGTTGTCCGGAGCGGCTTGACGATCGGGGCTCGCGGCAAGAGCTGCAGCGCCGCTTGCTCAATCGTCGGCTCGGTAACTACGTGCTTTGGCACGGCCGCGCCATTGGAATCCGTCGCCTCATCGCCGCCTTCCAGTTCCGTGGAATTGTTTTGCGAAGTCTCCGAGCAGTTATTAGCGCAGCAGCCGGTTCCAGGCCCAAGCCATTCAAGGAAGCATTTCTGGCCATCATGGCACTGAGCGTCCGAGAAGCACATCTGACCGAAGCAGGTGTTCATATCCGCGCAGTTTGATGTCGTGCCACCGGGCCGCGGGAAGCACGCGCATTGCGGCGCCCCGCCGCACGGGCTTCCCGGCGGGCCTGTGCAGGATGCCTTGTTTGCCGGGTTGACACCGTGCGCCGCCCACATGGCCTGTTCAGGCGTTAACGGCGGCTTGTTTTGCGGCCCCTGCGGTTCCTTGCAGGACGTGCAGCTCGTTTGCTCAAACCCCGGATAGAAGTTAGAGGAGCCGGCAATCACGATATCGAATGCATTGTCACCATCCGTATCAACTTGGGTGCCTGGAAATGCCTGGATTGCTCCGAAGACCGGATCCGGCTGATAGACCCAGTTACCGGCGGACGTGAACATCGTAGGCGCCAGTCCCTGCACGATCGTGTCGAACACCCTGACCGCTCCGTCGCCTTGACGAGTGAATATCGCCCTCCAGTGAACGGGCAGCGTGGCATTATAGATGCCCCCGCCCATGCACTGCTGTTGAATGGTCATGTTGCCCGGCACTTGCGGGCCGACCGCCAGGAACACGCGCACGTCCCACAGCTCCGGGTTCAAGCCGCCGTTGTAGGTCACAACCATGGGTGAAACCGATTGCAGACTGAGCGCGCGGATGATGATCGGGACCGCCGTCGTGTCCGGACAATTGGGCATCGCTGCATCCGAGAGACGTTCGACGATCGTGTCCGTCTGCCCCAGTGAAGGCATCGCACCCAGCGGGACGCCCTCGAAATTGACGGTGTCTGTGAATGCGTCCGAACCGTCCGGAAGAGTGCCGTCGTCGAAAAAGCCCGCCGGAATAGGAGTTCCCGTGAAATCCTGGTAACTGGCTCCTGCGGGCGTGTGCCACAAATCGACGCCCGACAGTACATCGTTGCCCAGTTTCTCAGATGGCTTGGTCCGAACGCTTCCCCACCAGCGCACGGCGGTAATGGGCCGGCCGTCGGAGATGAAGTCGTCCGCCACGACTTGGTTGGGAACCATGTCCACCCAGTCGAGGTTTGACGGGTAATCTTCCGTGTCGCTTGTCGCCACCGGTGGCTGGCTGAACTTTACGTAATGCTGGAAGCCGCATATGGGATCACCGTCAGGACCAACCACGGAATCGGGAACGCACGGATCACATTTGTTCCTCAACTCATCTCCGTCGAGCAAGCCGTCGCCGTCCGTGTCGGGGTTATTGGGATCGGTGCCGGTGCGGCATTCATTACGATAGGGATCGCAACAGCTATTGGTTTCCAAAATGTCCGCGATCCCATCGCCGTCCCGGTCGGAGCATGTCGTGCCATGGCCTTTGTACTCCCCCATGCAGTCGACTTCGTCCACGACCGCGCACGAGCCGTCGGCCGGGTTGCAACAGGCCCCGTGCGGGCAAGGTGCGCAGACCGTATGCTTGATGCAGTGCGTCGCGGTCGCGCCATTGTGGCACACATCCGTGCAACAGAGGTGCGCCGCCGTATTCAAGGGAGGCTCCGGCTGCGGCTGAATGCCGGGGACAAAATTAACCCCGCAGACCGGTGAAATCTCTCCCCCGGTGTCGTGAACCCATGGGGCAGACACCACGGTACTCAGGAAATCGGGAATGGGTGCGTCAAAAACTCGTACGTTGCTGGGATTCCCGACCTCCGTGAACGTAAATCTCGGCAGCACGTTGAAACTGGCGTCGAACGTCCCTCCATTGTCATGGGTCTTGCGGACCTCCATCAATCCGGGTGGGGGGGGAAGCGCGTCGGGATTCAACGTCACTTCCACGTCCCACAGAGTCGGCAAGTGATTGATAAGAACCTCGATCGGTTCGCAACTGACGAGGTCCAACTGGGTCAGTTGAATCGGAGTCGAATCGGTGTCGCCGATGTTGTCCAGATTCATCGGCTGGAGCCGGGTCATAAAGGTGTCGGGGATCAGGGAGTCTCGACCGCCCAGGCGGATAATTCCGTCAAACGGCTTGGAAGTCGGCCCGAAGAAATTCTCAGGGAGCGGGTTGTTGCAAAACGTAACGCTTGTGTCCCCGCACGGGGTCGTTAAGCAGTCATCGCCCGGTGGGATGGTTCCGGATCCTCCCGGACTGCATCCGCCCGGTCCGCAATCGACCTGGGCAAAGTTGGCGCAATGCGGAAACCACTGATCGAAGCAACATTCCGGAGAGCTACCACAGACCGTCGTACAGCAGGAAGCGTTCTCACAACCGGGAGTAGGGTGCGGAGTACAGCAGTTGCCAGGCGCGGGGCATTGGGCGGTGGCCGACGACGGAGCGATCAAAAACGTTGTAACTCCGATAGCTAGAATCCCCCAGCAAGAAACAGTCCATACCCCATGCGAAGTTTTTCGATAGATCATGGTAGTCCTCTCCACTTGAAATGCCGCACGCGCGCACTGCGTGTGTGGTCCGTCCGAATACTGCGGTTTAATCCACTATGACCTGTGCGGTCCATACGCCGTTCTCCGTCGGCACAGGTTAACTAACTTGGACTCCCTCGATCGCCGGGCTCGCGGAGTTGGACCTCCGCAGAAAGGGAAGACTGGAGCAACAGTTATTGGAACAACACTCCGGACCCGGCCGATTCGAGTGTGCCCGATAACGAAAATCTACACCGTTTGCGACAAACTCGCAAGAAAAAAATGAAAAAAAATTCTGGTGCGGCTGGTACCGCACGATCCGCGCTAAAGTAAGAACGGAATCGAATGGCAAATGCGGCCGGACGAAATCCGTAAGTTTCGATCCATAGCGGGCTTATAACCCAACAAGGGACAAGTTTTTTTCCTTGAACGCGCCGCCGCTCGGCCCATGTTTCCATCGATCGCCCACTGAAACGCACAAACGAAGTCGAATCTAACGCCAGGTTTCTGCAAGACCACTCTTGACAAGATGTTATATGGAAGATTAGCTTGTAAAGAACGCATGAATGCGTGATGTTAGTTGAACTTAGACTTTATCCATGATCGAGCGAGCCTTGGGGGCCACTGCTCGTTCGCGGGTTGAACATTGGGAGAATCACTGCTGTTGACCACCGATGTCGCCACGGATCGGCCATGACGCTTTTGCGCCATCTCCGACCATCCGCGTAACAATCGCGGGGATCCGACGAAGGGAATCAATCCGGTTCGTCACGACGATACGGACCAGTTCAGGTGATTCGACCATTATTGAGGTTTCGACTGCGTTGTCCACATTCTCGGTAGTATCTTCGGCGCACGCCTCCAATCACCGATCCATTCGGTTGATGATTGGCGGTATGTGCCGTTCGATGTGGACGGCGATTCTCTTGGGTACGGATAGGACGGACAGGCCGCCTCATGCGGGCGGTTTCGCGGAGCGGCTACAACCGTAGACCTTCCGCCCGTCCCATTCCAAAGCCCCGCGCTGACCTCGGCGCCGAGTGTCGGAACCTTTCCAACCCGCGATTCGACCACCCCATCCCGTGCCGTAAATCGATCATGGAAGAAACTCATCGATGGAGGCACGGCTTCCTTGGGCTGAGCTCCATGGGCCGGCGGTGTTCTGATGTCAGTCCGCCGGGAGATCCCTGGACTTCGATGTTAACGGTAAACGGATGCTGGTGAAATGAATACAGCAACACACGCCTTCACCCTCGCCCAAGCTGGAGAGGGTACGCCGTACGGAAAGCTCGCCCTCGCTGGTGCCCTCGGCGCCGTGGTCGCTCTTTTGGCCGGCTATTTGCTGGTCCGCTGGCGCAACCGAAAGAGTCTCGATGCCGCCCACAGCGAGGCCGAGCGGCTGCTGACCGAAGCCCGTGGACAGGCCGACGTCCTCCGCAAGAGCGCCGAGGTCGAAGCCAAGGGCGAATTCCTCCGTAACCAGGAGCAACTTCGCAAGGAAGGCGACGCCATGCGCGCCGAGTTGAAAGAGACAGAGAAACGACTGGCCAAACGGGAAGACAACCTCGAGGCCAAGCTCGACACTTTGGTAACAAAGGAAAAAAACCTCGATCAGGTAGTGAAAAAACTAACCTCCCGAACCGAGGAAGTTACGCAGCGCGAGGCGGAAGCCGAGACTCTGCTGGTCCAGCGCCGTGAACAGTTGCTGAAGGTCGGCGGCATGACCGTCGAGGAAGCCAAGCGTACGCTTCTTGACGAAATCAGCCACGAGGTCCAACGCGAAGCCGCGATCCTGGTCGAAAAAACGATCGCCACGGCCAAGGAGGAGGCCGTGCACCGCTCCCGTGAGATTACCCTGACCGCGATCCAGCGATACGCGGGGGAGCACTCCTGCGAGAGCACGGTCTCAACCGTGGATATTCCCAATGACGAAATGAAGGGCCGGGTCATCGGCCGCGAGGGTCGAAACATCCGCGCTTTCGAGAAGAGCACCGGCGTTGACGTGATCGTGGACGACACTCCCGGCGTGGTGGTGGTCAGCGCCTTCGACCCCGTCCGCCGCGAAATCGCCCGCCGCTCCCTGGAGCGCCTGATCTCCGACGGCCGCATCCACCCCGGCCGGATCGAGGAGCTCGTCGCCCAGGTCAAGAAGGAACTCGATGAAGAGCTCTTCGAGGCCGGCAAAAAAGCGGCACTGGATGCGAGCATTGCAGGCTTGCATCGAAAGCAGCTCGATCTGCTTGGGCGGCTTAAGTACCGGACAAGCTACGGACAAAACGTGCTTCGGCACAGCCTCGAAGTCGCCTTCTTGTGCCAGGCCATCGCCGACGAACTGGGCCTGGATGGGCGGCTCGCGCGACGCTGCGGCTTGCTACACGATATCGGCAAGGCGATCGACCACGAAATCGAAGGAAGTCACCAGAAAATCGGCGCGGACTTCTGCAAGAGATTCAACGAGCGGCCGGAGGTGCTCAACGCCATCGAAGGGCACCATGGCGATATCCCCTCGACCAGCCCCTACACCCCTATCGTGATGGCCGCCGATGCCATCAGCGCCTCGCGACCCGGTGGCCGCCGCGAGTCGCTCGAACGGTACACTCAGCGCCTTCAGCAGCTCGAGGAGATCGCCAAGACGCACCACGGCGTTACGGAGGCCTTTGCCATTCAAGCCGGCCGTGAAATTCGCGTTATCGTGGACGCCAAACGGGTGGATGACGCCGTCGCCGCCCTGATCGCCCGCGATGTGGCCAAGCAGATTGAGGAGCAAATGACCTACCCCGGCGAAATCCGCGTTACCGTTCTCCGCGAGGTCCGCGCCGTCGCCCTCGCACGCTAGGTTCCACGCGACGACCGTTCCCATGCCGGATATGATTGGGTGAGGGGTGGAACGACCGATCGGAGTTCTTATGCTTCACCTCCTTTGCGTTGGCGACGTGGTCGGACCACCCGGTCGCAGGGTCTTCCAGGAGGTCGTGCCCGCCCTTGTCGCAAAGCATGAAATCGACTGCGTCATAGTCAACGCGGAGAACGTCACCCAGGGCGCGGGACTATCCGCCGCTGGCTATGAGAAAATCGTCCAGGATGGCGCACATCTAATTACCCTGGGCGATCACGTCTACCGCCGAAAGGACATCATCGGAGTGATGGAACGTGCGGCGAACGTCGTCCGACCGGCCAACCTGCCTGCCAACGCGCCGGGTCGGGAGTTTGCGGTCCATGAGACCTCTTCGGGTCGGAAGGTAGCAGTGATCTCGCTTCTCGGAAGAATGTTCATGAAGACGATGGTCAATTGCCCCTTCGCGGCGGTTGATCGTGTCTTGGCCTCCCTCCCGCGCGACATCAAGATTATCGTCGTGGACATGCATGCCGAAGTCACCAGCGAGAAGATCGCCATGGGCTGGCACCTCGACGGGCGGGTCAGCGTGGTGTTCGGTACGCACACCCATGTGCCCACTGCCGACGAACGAATCCTCCCCAAAGGCACGGCCTATATCACCGACCTGGGCATGACCGGCCCCTACGATTCCGTCCTGGGCCGAAATAAGGATCGTGTGCTCGGAGCCATGCTCAGCGGCGTCCCCAGCCCGTTCGACGTGGCCGAAGGCGACGCCCGCCTTTGCGGAATCCTGGTTTCCGTAGATTCGTCGACCGGGCGAGCCGACAAGATCGAACGCATTCGAGTGAACGGTGGTTAATCGGAGAGAGGAGAACAAAATGATCCGCGGTTTACATGCCATGTTCTATTCTTCGCAGGCCGCCGAGCTTCGCGCCTTCCTGCGTGACAAATTGGGGTTGAAGGGGACGGACGTGGGCGATGGCTGGTTGATCTTCGACGCCCCCGAAGCGGACCTTGGCGTACACCCCACCGATGGCGAGGAAGCTCCCTCCGGCACGGCCAATATCTCCTTCTATTGCGACGACATCACCCAGACGGTGCGTGAACTGCGCGCGAAAGGCGTGGAGTTCACCCAGGAAGTGGAAGATCACGGCTACGGCCTGGTCACGTTCTTCAAAGTCCCCGGCGGGTTTACCATCCAGCTTTACCAACCCAAATACGAGAAGTAACGGCGCTTCGGTCGCCGTATGACGCTGCCCAGAGCTGGGACAGCAGTTCCATTTTTGGCTTTCGGTGGCTTTGGTTTGGCTTTTCGCCGGACGCTCAAATTATGTAATTCCTTTATGTACAAGGCCTTATGAATTTATCAGTGGGTTCGTTTGGAAATCCTGCGTTATCTTAGCGTGGCGATCTTTCTTGTCTTTGCGCGCACCATCATCGCCAGTATAACGTCGCCAGCGCTCGGTCGGATTGCGAGAAACGACGAGTCAAGCGGTTAGGAGGATGGCTTCCTGTGCTGAGCACGCAACGTCCTTTATGATCCCTGGTCAAAGAGTGTGGGGAAGCGGATTAGGCAACGGGCCGAAGTCAGGCATCGGGCGTGAGCTGTCGGCGAAGTTCTTCTTTAAGTTCCTCCGACTGAATGTGCCCCTTGTTGTGGGCATCGGTAACGAGCTTCTTGATTTCCCCTTGCGTTCGGCGTTTGACATGAGAACTCCTAACACATAGGGCAAGGAGCTTGGCAAGCGCTGCAAGTTTCTCCAGATCAAGAGCAACGAGATCAACGTGGCGTGATCGCAATGCAGGAACGGCCGTCTCGCCTAGAGTCGTCTCGCGTGTTACGCCGGCGTTTTCAAGCTCATTTTCGGCGATTACAACAATGTCCATTGTATCAAAGCCCGTATTCAAAGGTCCGGTAGCGAGTGCTAAGAAGACCTGATCCAGATCATCGGGATCGTCCTCACACTGCCACATCGACAGTCTATCATCCCTGGTTCTCAAGCAACCCGTGACGGCATCCGCCCGAATGGCATCTTGTGGAAGATATGCCTTTGGGCTCCACTTGGCTCGATTGATCTTTCGCGCCAACATGCTTAAGATAACTCAATAGTCATGCCGTATATGACCTGCCGGACGTAGTCGTTAAGCCAGTCCTCGGAATCTCGGTATTGCCAAAGAACTTGGAGGCACTCACCGGTACCCCACTTTTCAAGCGCGCGGATTGCAGCGTCGCGGACTTCGACATCCTCGTGAAATAGTGCCTGCTTTACCGTTATGATTCCCCATGGCCCCAATCGTTCAGCACGCATACGACCGATGCAACGGAGTAATGATGCACTCAGCGACGGACGATTTCGATACATCTCATTGAGAATGAAGGTCAGCGTTTGCATACAACGTGATGCATTTCGGCGATGGGCGTCCTGAATCAGGTTCTCCGCCGGATGGGTTATTCCATCTTCAATCGGCTCGTCAGATAGTGCGGCAAGGAGCATTCGACGAAAAAGCTCATCACCGAATTCGCTTTCGAGAGCAGGTCCCGGGGCGTATGAATATGTAACTAGGGACCGAAGCAAGGCGGCGGTCGGCATCGGGACATCTTTGGTCGCAACGTGAATATATTGGTTTCTCAACCAATTCAAAAAGACCGCACTTTCAGGTGATTGAATGAATGTGTCTTGTCCCTGTGGCGAAAAGAGGATCTGAACGGTAGGCCGTTTGAAGTAACATGTGAAAGACTCCGAGATAATCAAGCCGGACGCGTTGAGAGCAAGAGCTTCTCCTTCAAAAACAAGGTCCTCGACTCTGGGGGGTTCCGGCCAATTCGAAACGCCATTTGGTCTGTCCTGCGTAGTGGCGCGGGTGGAATCAAGCCCGCGAAAATTAAGAAGCGTTTTAGGCATTTCTGAACTACCTAGATTCGGGATAATAATAGCGGAGAATCACGTCAGCTTCCACAGCGACGGCCGCCAAAAAGCGTTCAATTTCTTCATTCGTTATGTTCTTATCGGCTACTTCTTCAGCGAGAGTGTTTATGTCCTGCTCAAACAGTACGACTGGCTTCTGTGCGCCCTGACCTGTAAGTAGTCCCGTCTTACTTCGTGCCCAGGAATTGACTTGAAACTTCCCCGCAAGGAGGAACTTCTTGTGGGCGTGCAATTCGAAATTCTCCGGGCGGTTCAGGGGCTTGTCGTCCCACTTCGTTTGGCAAAAGTGGCGTGCCAAGAATTTTCCGGGTTCCTCGTGCTCTGCAAATCGCGTTGCAAGGCCCGCAGCGCGCGCGACTCGTGTGCCGAGTACGCCGGTGTATTGAAGCAAAATCTGTCCAGCCTTTTCAAAAAACTCACCGAGCTGCAATCTGTCCCTGGTTAATTTCGTCCGAGACCAAATGACGTCGGCCCTCGCAGGCGATAACTGACACTTCCACTCATGGGACGTGCTTTCCAGAATGATGCGAGGAATCTCGAACGGCGCGTCTTCGGGAACTGGCAGCACCGTTGGGCTTGCGTCAAAAATGCTCTCTTGCTTAGGGTAGAACAGTTTCAAGATTTTGGCAGCCGAGAACCCTCCATCAGGCGTGAAGACAGAAGCTTGGCACGAGGCCAACTCGAAGCTGGATGCGGTAAGCGGTTTCACTTAAATCGTCCCTTGCCCTTCAAACGCCAAGTTTACGGACAAGGGCTACCTTGTTCAAGGGTTGACACGCAAGGGCATCGGGAACGCACCACAGTGTAGGATTGTGGGGTGATTTGATGGGCGTCGATGATGGTGATCGGTGCAGGAAGGGGTCGGGAGCGATCGGGAGTGACGTTATTTGGCAGAGGAACCTTGGCAGGAAGTGACCATTCCAAGGCAGGCTCCGCGACGAAGCGACCAAGGCACGGATGGATACGCGGCAAAGGGGGGGGCATTGAAGGGAGACATTTCACAACGGAAGCTGGAGGCGAATCGGCGGAATGCACAGAAGTCGACGGGGCCGAGGACGTCGGAGGGGAAGGTGCGGGCGCGGCTGAATGCGGTGACCCACGGCATTCTCTCCAAGGAAGTCGTCGTTAAAGACGGCGATGGAAGGGAGAGCGCCGCCGAGTTCGCCGATCTTGTCGAGAGTCTGCACGCTCAACTTCAACCGCGCGACGCGATTGAACACGTCCTCGTCGATCGCGTGGCCGCCTGCTACTGGCGGCTGCGCCGAGCGCAGCGCTACGAAGTCGGCGCCGTACGCGAGGGTCTGGATAGTTGCAAAACTCCGCTCGACGAGCCTGGCCCGAATATGAAAAAGCACAACGCTAGCGTTCGCAAGCTGGAAATGATGCTCGCCATCGAGAGGCATGTTCATCAGGAGCCCCTCAAGGGACGCCAAAGTTCCGGCCAGGCGGGTGGCTCGGATCAGCAAGCAGGCGACGGTTCCTACCGGGCGATGAGCAATTCGGTCAATGGGGAGTCCGAAGACCGTTTCGCCAAAGCGGAAGCGGCGATTCGCAAGTACGAAGGCATGACCGAAATACCCGAGGAATTGGACGCGCAGGCCGAGGGCCGCCGCCCGTTGCTGGCCGCTTTGCCCGCCGACGAACCGCTCGACCGCCTCATCCGTTACGAGACCATGCTCGACCGCCAGCTCCACCGGGCCCTTTCTGAACTCCGCCGTCGGCGGCAGTGGAACAACTCTCTACCGCCAGACACGCCTGATGACACGCACCCAGGGGAGCCTTGACGCATGTCGCGCACAAGAGCCGTGGAACCAAATCCATGTCCAAACCAAAATGCCCTTGGTCGCTCCGTGACTATTACCTACGGCCTACAGTCTACAGCCTACAGTCTGCAGCCTCTCCCATTCGACAATCGTTAATCGACAATCGACAATCCCCTTCGTCTATGGTCGCCACCTTGCTTTATTCGATCGCCGGGGGAATGCTCTCCATCCTGGCCACCGCTCGCGTCGAGCAAATCGCCTGGAAATTCCTGCGATTCATGGGGTTCGTCGTATTGGCGCTCTCATCGGGAGTCACAATTTGGATGTACCGTTCAGCCACGTCGCCGCCGAACGAAGCAACAATGTCGATGATCGGCCTGGGAGTTCTTGCGGCCCTCGGCGCTGTTTTCGTCGTATTGTTTTCACCGATCGCCGGACGTTGGAGCAGGTCATTCCGCGTGATCTGCGGTCTGTTGGGGGCCGCCGGCGTCGCCGCGGCATCGCTTTCGGCCGTCGGCAACCTGCGAGCGGGTGCGGACGCCAGACCGCTTCTCCCTTCGGCGATTCCCCTGGTCATCCTCGGCCAGGTTCTCAGCGCCCTGATGCTGGGCAGCATAACGGTCGCATGGCTATTGGGTCATGCCTATCTGACGGCCACGAAAATGACCATCGCCCCGCTGCGGCACTTCAGCCGCATGCTCTCCTGGACCGTTGCCGTCCGAATCCTGTTCATGCTCGTTGGTCTGGTCATTGCATGGCAGGCTCAGGGCGGCGGCAACGCACCGATCTTTCGGCAATTGGCTCATTCCTGGCTGATCGTGGTGCTGCGCGTCGGCGTCGGGTTGCTCGCCGTCGCGGTGTTCGCGTATATGGTCGCGGACTGCGTGCGCCTGCGCTCCACGCAGTCGGCCACCGGCATACTGTACTTCGGCTCGGTGATGGCCTATGTCGGTGAACTGGCAAGCCGACAACTCATTTACGAATTGGGTTGGCCGGTGTAGAGGAAACGCAAGGGCGAGCCGCGGACTTTAGTCCGCGCGGAATCTCCGCGCAGGCCATCCCTGGGGCTCGTTACGATGAGGCTTCTTGCATTCTGATACGGGGTCTCCATGCAAATCCGTTACCATTGCCCGACCGATCTTTGCGTCGCGATCATCGAGTATGAACCCTTGGAGACTTCCGGGCCGACGATGCAGTGCCCCCGGTGCCGGGTGGAACACCCAATACGCCTTTCCGAATCTATCCGTCGAGACCATATTGTGGACCGTTGTGCCGTCTGTGGAGGCTCGGAGTTGTTCATCCGCAAGGACTTTCCCCAGCGATTGGGGGTGGCAGTGGTAGTCGTCTTCGGACTCGTGGCGATCTACTGCTTCACGTTCTCGGTGCTTATCGCGTGGAGCGTGCTGGCCGCGGCCGTGCTCATTGATTTATTCGTTTATGCGTTGATAGGCCGGGTGACGACCTGCTACGCCTGCCGCGCCGAGTATCGCAAGTGCCCCCTCAACCCCGCTCACGAAGGGTTAGACCTTGCAACCTCCGAAAAATACTGACCACCGCGGCAACCCGCTAAACGCCTGTCAATTGGCGTTTCGGTAAGTGACGAAGTCTTCCATCAATTGCCTGGTGATCCGGCCCGGCTTGCCGTCTCCGATGAGGATCTTGTTGATTTCCGTAATGGGGACGATCTCCGCCGCGGTCCCGGTGGCGAAACATTCTTCGGCGATGAGTAGATCATGACGAACCAAAGAGGTCTCCAGCACCGTCATCCCTCGCTTGCGGGCGAGCTCCATGACCACGCCGCGGGTTATGCCTTCGAGGATTCCCTCCCACCGACCGGGGGTAAGGAGTTCACCGCGTCGAATGACAAAGAGGTTATCGCCGGTGCATTCGCACACGTGGCCGTCGATGCCGAGCATGATCGCCTCGTCGGCGCCGAGCGCCTGGGCTTCGGCCTTGGCCAGGACGTTGTTCAAATAGTTGAGCGATTTGATCCGCGGGTTAAGGGAGTTCACGTGATTTCGGTTGATGGCGGAAATGATGCAATGCAGCCCGCGTTCATATACTTCCGCGGGATAGAGGGCAATCTTATCGACGATGATAACGATGGAAGGGTTGGCCGTCCGGCGGATGGAAATGCCCAGAGCGCCCACGCCGCGTGTGGCGATAAGCCGGATGTAACCGTCGCCGGTAACGCCGTTGGCCCGCATCGTCTCGTGCATCGCGCGGCTGAGTTGTTCCGCGTCCATGGGGAGGTTGAGGCGAATCACCTTGGCCGACTCGAGAAACCGCTGGACGTGCTCTTGTTCCTTGAAGATCCGGCCTCGATAGATGCGGATTCCTTCAAAAATCCCGTCGCCGTAGAGGAGGGCGTGATCGAAGACGTTGATGACGGCCTCTTCGACGGGGACCAGCCCTTCACCGAGCCAGACCTTCAGCCCTGGGTGTGGCGCAAAAGCGTTTTCTGGCATGGTTTCCACCTTTCGTTTCGTTCCCATGGTTGCCGTGGTCATAAAGCCACCTTTCTTGTCGTGGTCGGCTTCGCCGAACCGGGGCCCTGGTCGCTCGGCGCCTTCCCGCCGACCTGGTTGGCCGCTTCACGGATCGCCCCATCGGTGAGGTGTACGCGGCGATGGGCCAGTGAGGCTACTTTGGCGTCGTGAGTGACCATGATGATCGTCTGGCCGTTCCTATTTAGCTCCTCCAACAGTTTCAAGATTTCTCCGCCGGTCTTCTCGTCTAGGTTACCAGTCGGCTCGTCGGCAAGCAATAGGGTGGGACGATTTATTAGTGCTCGCGCAATGGCCACGCGCTGCTTCTCGCCGCCGGAAAGTTGGTTGGGACGATGCCCGGCCCGGTCCGCTAATCCCATGCGATCCAGCAGTGCCGCCGCGACCTTCCGCGACTCCCTCCGATTGGATTGCCAGGACCAGATGGAGTGCGAGACCAGGCGCGGGATCATCACGTTTTCCAGCACGCTCAGTTCGGGGAGCAGATGATAAAACTGGAATACGAATCCAATGTCGTGGTTTCGATAACGGCCGCGGACCGAGGGCGGCAAGTCAAAGATATTCCGGCCGCGGAATTCCACCGTGCCCTGATCGGGAGCGTCCAGCGCTCCCAGCACGTGCAGCAGGGTGCTTTTTCCGCATCCGCTGGCCCCCACGATGACCAGGAACTCGGCCTCCGAGGCTTCGATGGACGCCCCGCGAAGCACCCTTACTTCGGTACGGCCCGATCCGTACGCCTTGTGAATTCCTCTTGTGCGAAGGATCGGCTTATTCATAACGCAACGCCTGTACCGGCCATACCCTGGCGGCGATGAACGCGGGAATCAACGAGCCGACGATCGACGAAACGACCGCGATCGTCGCCACCCAGAAGGCGTCGGCCTCCTTCACCACTTCGGGTATGCGGTCGAAGGAATATACATCCGGGCTCCACACGCGGAGCTGCGGATTCAGGCTGGCGAGGAAATCCTGAATGGAATTGATGTTCCACACGAATACCGACCCCAGCAACAAACCAAGCAGCGAGCCGAAGACCCCGACCACTGCTGCGTAGGTGATAAACAATCCGCCGACCCCGCGCCCTGAAGCCCCCAGGGATTTGAGGATTCCTATGTCCTTGGTTTTCTTTTCGACGATCATGTAAAAGATGCAACCCACCAGGACAATCGCCACCATGCTGATGAGTCCAAAGAGAAAGGTGACCAGCACCTTCTCTTTTTCGACGGCCTGAATGAACGACCGTTGCATATCCTCCCAGGTGTAAACATCGACGAAGGAGAGGGCGCGATCGTCCGCATCGGAGAGCTCCGATCCCAAAGAGGAGGCAAACCTCGACCACGCCGCGGCGATGCGATCCCGCCCCTCGTCGAGTTCGATTCCCGGCTGCAATGCGATCAGCAGCTGATTAATTCGGGGCTTGGAAAAGCCGCCGTCCACGAGCGGTTGGGCATCCATGGCCAGTTGCTGTTGCAAGAAATCGTGATCGACATAAACGCAGAGACTGTCGATGTCATAAATCCCGGTGCGGGAATCGTCGGCGTATCGCAGCGGAAGGCGCACCGGCGGCTCGCCGGTGGGATTCCCCGAGGGACTGAGCGGCATCAGTGTCAACGCGATGTCGGCGCCGAGGGCGATGGAACGGTCGAACTTGCCGTCGGGGCGGCGGTAGTGAAGCAAGTCGCAGCCGACGATGATCCCGTTTCGCTCTGGACCGTTGTAGGCCGGATCAGCCGCGGATACGGCAAACACGCGCTGCCCCGGCATGACCGGCGTCACGCTTGGGTAAAGCGATTTTTCAAAGGGCATTTGGTCGAAATCGGCAAGGGCCTTGGGGTCGGATTCCTGCTCGCGCCACCGGGAATTGGCTTCGGCAAGGCGGGGGGGGAGTTTCATCTCGCCTTCAGGCGTAAAGCCGGCGACGGGGATTCCCTGCGGGCCCAGGTCCGTCGTGCCGGGGAAAAAGTGCTCGTAGTAAAGCCCGGTCTTGAAGTCATTGACCTGCACGTAGTCCTTAAGGCGGACGCCTAACACTCGTGCGGGTTTGGTGTACGTCGTCGCGGGAACGCGAAAGATGCCGTAGGTATAAATCACGGGCGTGGAAACGCGCACTACGCCGGGCAGTTCCTTCGCCACATAGTTCTGAAACTCTTCGTAGTAAGGGAACCCCTGCAGCGTTCCCCCCTCCACAACGATCTCACTGTGCAGACCACGAGAACGAGCGCGGATGGTATCCAGAAATCCGCCCATGACGCTGAGCACGACAAGCACCATGGCCACGCAAAGCATCACGCTGGCGATTCCGAAGAACGCAATCAGCTTGGTGTGCAGATAGCGCCAGGCGAGAAACCACTTATACATGACAATTCCATTTACGATTTACGAGAGCGCACTCGCCAAGTCTGACTGCGAAAATGTTCTCACGGAGCGATTCATTCAATGTCCCTGGCCTGAGGGCGTTGCAAAGGAAAAAGTATCACATCTCGAATGCTATGGCTGTCGGTGAGGAGCATCACCAGTCGGTCGATGCCCACCCCCAGACCACCGGCGGGAGGCATTCCGTATTCCAATGCGGTAATAAAGTCCTCATCCATAACCGCCATTGTCTCTTCGCCCTCGCCGGCAACAGTACGACGAAGGTTTTCTTCCTGCACCTGGGGATCATTCAATTCTGTATAGGCGTTTCCCAGTTCCATGGCTGCCGCGAAAGCCTCGAATCGCAGTGCGATAAAGGGATCGTTTGGGTCGCGGCGGGTAAGGGGACAGATGGCCGCTGGATAGTCATACACGAAGGTCGGCTGCATGAGATGATGCTCAACAGTTGCCTCGAACAACTGGTTCACCAACACGGCCGTGTCCTTGCCGGAAGGGTCGATGTCCAGTTTTTTCGCTTTTGCGCGAATCGCATCGGTATCGATCATCGCAACGCCGGCGAATTCCTGGAGCAAATCGGAATATTTTTTCCTCGGCCAGGGCGGCGTGAAATCAATATTCTTTCCATGGTACACCGTCTGCAACCGTCCTCGACCTATGGCTTCCTTTGCCTCCCGATAGGCGGTGAGATGTTTTTCGTGGGCATATGCATCCGCCGCTCTTTCGCCCTGTTCGCGATTGAGGCGGATGCACTCTTCTTGAATCGCCGCGGCGCGCTTGGGGACGGAATGCCTCGCCGAAGCGTCAAACGCCGCGGACACCATTTGTTCGAGGCGCTCCATCATCACCTGGTAGTCGGCGTAGGCCTCGTACAGTTCGATCATGGTGAACTCGGGATTGTGCCTGGTGCTGATCCCTTCGTTGCGGAAGTTGCGGCTGATCTCAAACACCCTTTCCATGCCGCCGACCAGGAGACGTTTAAGATACAGTTCCGGGCTGATCCGCAGGAAGAGGTTCATATCGAGCGTGTTGTGGTGCGTGGTGAAGGGCCGCGCGGCCGCGCCGCCGTAGATTGGCTGGAGGACGGGCGTCTCGACCTCATAGTAACCCTGATCGACCAAAGTCTGCCGGATCGCCCGAATGATCGCGCTGCGCTGATGAAAGACCTCGCGGACGTCCGGGTTCGTGAAAAGGTCCACATAGCGCCGCCGGTAACGAAGGTCCACGTCGGTCAGGCCGTGCCATTTCTCCGGCGGCGGCTGCAATGACTTGGCCAACACCGTGAGCCGGTTGCACCACAGCGTCAGTTCGCCGGTCTTCGTACGTCCGAGCACGCCGTCGCCGCCGATGATGTCGCCCAGATCGAGTTCCTTGAGTATCGGCCAACCCTCGCCGATGTCCCCCTGGCTGACTCCCATCTGCAACGTGCCGGATGCATCGCGAATGGTAAGAAAGGCGAGTTTGCCCATGACTCGTAGGAGTACGATACGCCCGGCGGCGCGGGCGCTCACCTCGCTTCGAGCGCCGGGCGAAAGATTCAGGCCCTCGGCCATACTCCTTAAACTCGAGCTTGCTTGCACGTTCGCGAAACGGCGGCCATATGGATCGACTCCCATGCCGATCAGCGCATCGCGCTTTTTGAGGCGTTGCGTCTTCAGACGATCATCGTCGGTCATGCGGATCTCAATTGGGGAATCGAATCGCGGTACAATTCATCAAGGCAGCGGTTCATTCTTCGATCGTAGCAAGCCTGCGATTGGGCTGCAATTCGCTTTGAAAGGCGTCGGTTGGACGGGGGGATTTGCGGCTTTCAAGGAAAGGCCCCTGCTTGCGGCGATCAATCGCCGCAAGCAGGGGCCAAGTTGGCAGTTAGCCGAAGTCCGCGATCAGCCTAGGGAAGCGGACAGGCGGTGCTGTCAGACGGATTAAACGTAAAGTCCCACGGGTCGTACGCACCGTTGCCCTGCAGCTGGTCGATCTCCTCAAGGAGGTCGGAAGGCGTAAAGAGATTGGTGCGGTTGATGTCGGAACTAAAGATGCCCCAAGGCAAAGGGGCCAGGCCATTCAAAGCATCCAGCAAGTATTGCACGTCCGAGGGGTACGGTGGGTTCAACATGAGCAGGGCAAGGAGGTCGGCGTTGACGTTTCCTGGCGCCGACGTAAACCGCCCGGTGCTCTTGGCGCCATGGATGTCCGTATACGTGATAGTCGTCAGCGCACCTGCCGTGATCGGCCTGGCCAACGTAATCGTAAACGTCCCCACCGGGCCTTGCACCACGCTTAGGATCGAGTTCGCGCTATTATTGGGCGCGGGTGGTAATGCAGTCTCACAGAGGGTGAGACAACCCAACTGGACATCGGGCGGGCCGGTGGCGGTAAGAACCTTGATGCCTTGCAACATGGTCGCGTCGCTCGGATCATGCGGGCGTCCCGCGTCCACCACGCCGCTGGGCGGATTCGTGAAAGTCATTACCCCGGCCGGACAAGGCGCCTGTACGCATGTGACCTTCAGAGTGCCGGATGGAAGGTTTGCAGCCGAGTCCGCCAATCGGACTCGGTAGGTACGCCCTTGTTCCACGTCGAGCACGATCTTCGATCCCAGGCCGCTTTGACCGCAGTTGCTGCCGAAGTCGGCATTGCAGGCGAGGGGCGAAGGAGTACCGAATATCGAAGGGCAGACATTCCCATCATAGATCGCCAGGTTGGTGTCCGGGCCCACTCCGGGTGTGGCGCCGCATGTATCGACGGTGAGTTGACCCGTACACGTAGCCGAGTAGTTGTACCACTCGTCCATGGTCATTGAGGAAAGCGCGGGGGCGCAAATAGGCTTGGGCGCGTCCAAAGTCTCGTTAGGAGTGAAGAATTGAAAGGCCGTGTTCCCGTCGGAAATCGTCGTCCCACCGGGGCAATAATTGTTGGCGGATCCTTCAAACGGCGTCGTACAAGGCGCAGTGATGTCCAATCGGTACGCCACTCCATCTGCCAAGTTTAACTTCGACGCAACCAAAACGTAATAGGTCTGGCCAACTATCAGGTTTCTGACGCAGACCCTGGCGTTCTTTCCCCCTGCGCTGCAACCGGCGACGTCGTCGCTGCAACCGATGGGAATCAAGGAATTGCATTGCGTGGCGGGCGTGGAAGGATCGCCGACGGCGTATACCCCTATCACGGAGTCATTCGCCGGCGAGCTGCTTTGGCACGTTTCCACCCTGGCCGTGGTATGGGTGGCCACGAACTTGTACCACACGGTCTGCAATCCCTTGGTGGGCTCGAAGTTCGTCTGGTAACACCCGAGGGCCGGGTCGCGTGGATCCGTTGTAGCTCGTCCGGAATCGGTTTGCGCTTCATTCCCTGGTGGGCCGGTGGTCATCATGCGGGCGCCTTCCAGCCGACCCTCCGGAGCGCAAACGTCATTGGATGGACGAACGTCACAGATCGGAGTACCGGGGACGGGAACGTTGGTGGTCCCCACGCGAGCCTTGTCGGCGCATGTGTCGTCCCATTCAATTTCACAGCAGTAGGAATCTATGTTGCAGACATTGGTGCAGCAATCGGCATTGTCGCACCCGATGGGAGGACAACTGTCGCAGCACTCCGGACCCACCGAGCAGGGAGGTGGGAAGAGACATGCTTCGCCGCATGGACATCTACAGCGTGGAAGCGTGCATTCCCCGACTCGCGCCAAGCAAGCGACATTCGGGCATCTCTGAGCTTGGGAGTTGCAGTACTGACCGAGTTGCCATTGTCGAGGGGCGCCTTCTGGCGGCAAGGCGTTGCACTGCGCGAGGGTAAGGTTTTGGCACTCGCCGTCCGGCTTGCAACACGCCGCCACGCCGCATGGTTGCGGCGAAAATGGATCGGGCTCACAGGAGGCGCCCTGGACCCATTCGGGCCGAAGCGCCAAAAATCGCGGTGGGAAGGGGCAATTCACTTCCGGCACTTGTCTGCAGACTGCGCTTCCGTCGACGTTTGTAATGAAATTATCGCAACAGGCCCCGGTGGGCGCGTTGCCTGCGCAGGTGATTGCCACGCTAAAACCGGCATATTGTCTGGGTAGACCGGTGGCAGGGTCCGGGTAAACGACCGTGTTGCAACCTCCTGGAAAGGCGACCTGGAAGCTGTCCGCCGTTTGTCCGATACAGGCCTGCTGTCCGGTGACGACCACGCCGCCGCTGGCGGCGCTGATATTTGCAGAGAGGAAAAAGTTATTGGGAAGCGGAATCGGCGCATCGGATTCCGCCGCACCAACCGCGGGGCACCCATCGTTCACTTTTCCATCCCCGTCATCGTCCGTGGCATTCGAGCAATTCGCGCCGCTCTCCGGCAGATCAACCGCGGGGCACCCGTCATTCACAGCAAGGTCTTCGTCGTCATCCAGGGTATTCTGACAATCGTTGACGGTGAAGCGAGCGATCCTAACCTCGTTGGTGCCGAAGACGGAAAAAGTCTTCTTTGTTCGGCCGATGATGCCGCTGTTGCAGGTGTTTCGCATGTCAAAGGTGTAAAAACCCTCACCTTTGACGGCGATTTCATAAGCGATCATATTGCAACTGCTGCTCGGGGGGGGAGTGGGTGGAGGGGCGGTAATTAGCAGAATGTCATCCGCAAACGTCACGTTGGCGCCAGGATTGAAGGTGGAGCCGGACGGGTTGTTGTTCTTGTATCCGGTGAAGGAGCTGGTACAAGCGGAGTCGGCATAGATTTCAAAGTTGAAGCTTGCCTGAGGTTGATTCGGGAAGCCGCCGGCCCAGGCGGTACATGGGGACCCTGGAAAGTCATACTGGTCGCACGAGAATCCCACCAACGGAGGCGTTCCGAAAATGACGCCCGCGTTGTTGCGGGAGAATCTTATGCCAAACCAGAAATTCGTCGGGATCGGCGCGTTGCCCGCGGGGACGAAAGTTATGGTTCGCGGGATGTCGGCATTCGTCTCCGGATCGCCAACCGCGGGGCATCCGTCGTTGATTCTGCCATCGCCATCATCGTCCGTGGCATTCAAACATTGAGCGCCCGTCTCTGGGGGACCAAGTGTGGGGCACCCGTCGTTCACGGTCAGATCACTGTCGTCATCTACGGCGTTCAGGCACTGGTCAATAAACGTGCGCTGTCCCTGAGTGCCGGGGATGATGAGGGTGGGTATGCTAGCGACAGGCACAGAGCCTGGACAACTGCTATACAAAGCGAAGTTAATTGTGTAGGGTCCGCTCACTCCAGCCGGGTTGACCTTTCCAAGTACTGGAAACGCGTAGCGACGCAAGGCACACCCTCCGGGAAGGGTCGTGGTGATGTCGTCGGAGACGAGATTGTTCGTACCCAGCGGGGCTCCGAACTTGCCCAGCGTGTTGCTATAAACGAGTTGTTCGGCGGGACCGGCCGTGACGTCTACCATGTCCGCTTCGTCCGTTCCGTCCGCCCAGATCGTGGTTGGTTGAAAGATGGTGCCTTCGGGCACGGGGAAGAATTCCATGGGCGCATTCACCTCGACGACTTCTTCCGCCTCCGGCTCAGCCGCCTGCAAGGCGAGGTTCTCGTCGTCGACCGCCGTCGTCACGGCCACGTCCTGGCCGGACAATCGACTGTCAGTCGATGCAAGACACCACATGACGCAACAAATCCCTAGCATACAGCTTCGCATGATATTTGCCCTTCCTCCGTACGAACCCTATCAAACAACCCACGACTGCCGAATCGGACGGCCATGTCTAGCATGATCATCCCCGGTCCTGGGGACGTCCTTGCGGAAGTATCAACGGCGTCGAAGTCAAATCCCGGCGATGAGCGGCGCGGGTTCGCTCCACCAACGAGCAGGTGAGGACCGACACAGGTGTGCGGCTCGCCCTACGGTTCCCTATGACTGCACCGCCGTCTGTTAAGAATAACAGGCGGCACGCCGATATCACCCCGTCCGACCGCGGCCACCGAGATCATGTTACCCGGGTGGCCCCAATCGGTTCGGCGTCGCACTTGCTCGTTCCCATAACCTCCACTACCCTTTAGCATAGTCGTTCGACCTACCGCTGTCAAGGTTTGCAAGCCGCGAGTTCGAGCCATTTTTGGGTCCTCTTCGGCCTTGGGAAGGTCCAAAACGTGATCGGACCAGCTTTGAGTCGTCGATCCTATCCCAAGCTCCTTGCCTGCTGTTTTCGTCCCAATACCAGGCATTTTGGAGGCCGGTCAGCACGCCTTCACAAGCCTCCAATTCGGTCTTATTTTCGCCTTTGTCAGGACGTGATCGAACATCGGCGACAGGACGCCGGGGACATCGGTCCGAGGTGTGAACGCCGGCGTTGGGAACCCGGCCAGGCCATTCCACGTGGGTCGGGGTGGGGTCTTGGGTCATCCTTGGCAAGGCAACATTGTTGGCTAGCAAACGGTTACTTGCCACCCGCGCACATGGGCTTCAGGGCACTGAGAAGTGCGCGGTCGAGCTCTTCGCTTTCGTCGCCTAATGGGCTCAAGAACAGCTCCTCCTGACGACCCGATATTCCACGGATTCTAGTGAGAAGCCGTTCGACGCGACGGAGGCATTCTTCGGTCTCGGGGCTGCGTTCGCCGACTCGTGTATTGACCACGATCACGTCACTCTCGACCAGGCCATGGTAGGGTTGCTGAAGCTGAATACGCGTGGCCAGCTCGTCGCCGAGCGGTGAGTAGAGAAAGCCGCGCATTTGGGACTTGGTCATGTCCGGACGATCCTCGGAGGGCTCCGGAGAATCCCCGGTGTCTCGATCGAACAGGCCGAAGATTTCCGATGCGAAAGCGGCGGTGTCGTCCAATACGCGGCGCAGCTCTTCGGCCGCCCGGTTGGTTGCACGGAAGACTTCGCGGATGGAGTTCGGCAGCGGCATCACGAAGATGCGGTGGTCGTAGGGGTAGGCACAACGCAGGTTGGGGTCGGCATCAGCTTCGAGCACGACGGATCCATATCGATCGCGGCGATGGATGGCCGCCAGAGCTTCGGGGAGGATGGCGAAGACTTCATCGGGGACATAATCGAGCCATTGGGCGGAAGCCACTCCACACTTGTTCGATGAAGTCACAGCGCAGGGCTTGGGTGGGGTCTTATCGGACCCGGTCTTGACGAGACGAAGGTAATGGGGTGGTGAATGCCACAACTCGTGGATCATCGTCTGGATGAGGGTGCTCTTTCCAGACCGACGGGGACCGCTGACGAAGGTGACCGATAGTCCCATTAGGCGAGTTTCCTCCGCAATCGGAAGCATTCAACGCCATGCCCCCAGTCTATGGCTATACCCCCCTGAATGATAGGCACGCATCTAGATGTCACGCGATGATTGTACACGAGGTTAAAAGGAATCACCGGGGGGTGGGGGTTTCGACCGCCGTCTTAGAGGACGTCTCCGGGGGTAGGGCGATTATGGGAATAGCCTGATTCAGCCTCAACACGGTCCCGTTCTGAGCAGTGGAAAATCGTTCGTTGCGGAGCGTTTCAATTTGCGACTCGCACCAGGCACGCTCATCGGGCTGCGCAGATGGATCCAAATGATCCAACCAATCCTGCAAGACTCGAAGGCGAAACCACGCGCAGGAGCGTACCGCTTCGTTTAGTTCCGTCTCATCTTTGAACCATAGGTTGGCCCGTTCCTCGACTTGCATCAGGAGAGACAGCGCGGCAGCCCAGCCATCCTGGGCGGCGACAAGGCGACACCGCAGCAAGCGGGAATAGAAGCCGAAACGCGGCGCGTCGGCTGGAAGATCGACGGTGGCCCGATTGAGGATAACCAACGCCGGTGCGCTTTCGATTTCCATCGCTCGCAAAGATGCCTGCCAAAACGAGGCGGCCGCGGCAGTTCGGGAGTCGTCATCCTCCATGATGATTGATAATGCCGACGCTGCATTTCGCGCGGCACTGGTGCGAGAATCCAGTCCGTCACCAGCGATATCCTCATCTGCGTCAATGAGAAGGTAGACCCTAAGGGCCTGAGCGAACGCTTTCAGCGCCACCAACGCGCGGTTGAGACTCCTTGCCTGGTCCGGTTCGAACGTGGAATCTCGCGCCGTCGGGCCGCGGGTGGGTTCCATTGCCGGATCGGTCGGCGGAGAGTTCTCATCCACAGTGGGCTCTTGCGCTGATTGTAGAATGGACTCAGCCTCGGCGAGCAAGGCATCGGCCCGGCCAAGCGCTGGTCCGGCGCTCGAGGCGTCGGCACTCTGCTGCGGCTGATTCGGGGGAAGATTGGACTCTTTCACCATCAAGAACTTCCGGGAGCATGACGGCTCTAACTGTTCGGCCAGAATGATGTTGGCGGCAGCCAGGAGGCAACCGGCCTTGCGCATGGCGTTTGGAGACTCACTCGCCTGCCGTTGCAATTCGGCGATGCGGCCGGTGAGCGAAGCGCGAAATGCCTCTTCGTCGGCGAAACCGGGGAGTGGCGCCAGACGGACAATGTGTTCTTCGGTGTGAGGAGGATCGCCGGAAACGTCCAAAAAGGTCAAGGCTGGGCAAGCCGAAGCGAAAAACCAGGTGACCAGGGTCATTTTGTGCCAGCGAATTGCGTTAGACCATGAAATTCGATTCGCGCTCATGCAGCGAGTGTACTCTATCGCTGAATGGCTGGAAACCGTGGGGCGGGACTGTTGTTTATTCGACGTTACAAAGTGTGGGAACTGGTGTCTTACCCAGCGGTGAAGCGTGTCTGGCCGTGCCGACCGCGGCGGTATGAAATCGACATTGACCGGCTTGTTTGCGCTATATAAAGTTAAGGGTCGGCAAGCGACCGGTTTTGGCCGGCGACGAAAAGTAACCCGGCGTCGTTCACCTTGAGCGCCGACGGAAGCCTACCCGACGTTACCCATGCAAGCTGCACCCACGAACGATCCCGGTGATATCACACATGCCGACGCAACCGGGTCCCCGTGGAAAAGCGTCGCTGGAACCAGGGCATTCACGGCATGGCTGGTATCTCTCTTCCTGCACGCCTGTGCGCTGGGGGTGATGCTGCTGATCGTTTTTCCATTTTCCGTTCAAGAGCGACTCAAGGAGTATCCCTTGATTCACGCGCAGGTTGTCGGCGAGATCGATGCAAGCGGCTTCAATCCGTCCGAGACGGTTGATCTCTCTCCACCTGCATGGACGCCTCAACTGGACGAAACGCCGCGATTCATACCGAATCCGACGACGGAAATAAAACCCGCAAGCGTACCGTCGAAGACCAGCGATCCCCTGGCGTCCCTTCGGAGCGTCGAAACGGCGAAATTGCCGGGAATGTCGGTGATCGGCATCGGGCCGGCGGGTGGAGAAGGCGGCGACGCATCACGGTATGGGTTGAGCGTCGGAAGCGGGGCGGGGCCGGAGTTTTTTGGATTGGGCGGATCGGCCTCCGGCGTTCGAAGCGTCGTGTATGTCGTGGACCGAAGCGCGTCCATGCTTGGGACTTTTGACTACGTTCGCGCGGAACTGAAGCGGTCGATCTCGGCGCTTCGCAGGAGCCAAAAGTTTCACGTCATTTTCTTCAACTCCGGCGACCCCCTGGAGAACCCCCCGGCCCGGCTGGTCAACTCGATCGACGCCAACAAAAGGCAGTTTTTTGAGTTTCTTGAAGACGTGATACCCACGGGTAGTACAAGGCCGGAGCGAGCGCTTCATCGTGCGCTCGCATTGGAACCCGATCTGCTTTACCTTCTATCCGACGGAATTAACTTCGACCCTGATCTGCCTCGGAGGTTGAATGAGTGGAATCCGAATCATAGGACTAGGATCTACACCATCGCTTATCTCGACCAGGGAGGCCGCCGGATCCTTGAGGCCATTGCCCGTGAACACGGCGGGGAGTTCAAGTTTGTATCGGACAATGATCTTCCCTGACCGCGGCCGTGCACTGGCCTGCTGCCTGTTTGCAATCCTCGCATCGCCGGTGCGATCGGATCAGGTGGTGACAGCGAGATCGAATCACGTCGGAGCGAAAGTTTTCGGGTTCGATCAGGGACGGCTCCAATTCCGAATCGCCGACGGGAGAATGCTGACGCAGTGGGTCGATGAAATCGATCTGGTGGCGGTGGATCGGGGTGGAGTGTTCGACGATTTCAATCTGGCGGAGCGTTTTCTGCAAGCGGGAGAGTTCGACAAGGCGGCGGTTCGATATGAGCGGTCCATGCGACTGACCGACGAATTCTGGCCGGAGCTGGCGGCGGCAAGGCTGGTGATGGCCTACGATCGGATCGGCCGACTCGACAAGGCGACAATGAACTTCATCGGCGTGGTACGAGGCCGCTTTACGGGACCGCCAACGGCGGCGCGGCTTATTCTCCAGGCGATTCCGGCCAAACGTGACTCCAAGTATGCACGGGCAATTGAGCAGTTGGACGCGGTCCTGGATCAGAACCCGGATGATGCGGCACGAGTGCTTTTCGAGGTCATGCGCTATGAGATTCTGCAGGGCAACGGAGACGAACGCGCGGCGCGGGCGGCGCCGACGGTCGCGGCGTTGACTATTCCGGAATCTGTTCGCTCGGAACGCGTCTATGCGGGCGTTCTGTCGGCGTTACAGGAGACGTTGCAAGCCGGCCCCAATTCGGCCCGGTTGGCAGACCTTGACCGTGCGATCCGTGACTGCCCCGATGCGTCGCTGCCGAGCTTTCTCTTGCTTAAGGGAGAGTTCCTTTTACGAACGGCCTTAGTGCGGGAGGATATCATCCGCGCCAGTTGGCCGTTCCTGCGAGTGGTCGTGCATGCGCCAGATGACCCGCGAGCGGCGGACGGGCTGTTGGGCTCGGCTTCGGCCTTGGAACGTCTTGGACGTTCGGATCAGGCTGTCGCGCTCGTTGAAGAGTGTCTCGCGCATAAGCGAGTGGATGACAGGACCCGCGAGAGAGCCCGGACAATGCTTGCGCGGTTGCGCTCGGCGAATGCGACACCGTAATAAAGGAACTCCACGGAGTTAAGGAGGAATTGATTTTGGTGCGATGGTTAGTTCTAACAGCCTTCTTATCGCTGGTACTGGCGATGACCGTTGCCGCGCCGGCGTGGTCCCAGACCAACTTTGCGACCAGCGACGCATTGACCGACAACCTGAAATACTTCGATTTCTTCGTGATCAAGGGCGGTTGGATCGCATGGATCATTATCCTGCTTTCCGTTGTCGCGCTGGCGCTGGCAATCGAGTACTGTTTGACCATACGCCGAACGACGATCGTGCCTCCGGCGGCGGTCCAGCAAACGCAGGGCTTGATCGAAGAAAAGCGCTACGTTGAAGCCATCCAGTTTACCGCGGAGGAGCCGAGCATGCTGGGCTACGCGGTCAACGCGGCGTTGTTGGAGGCGGGCAACGGCTTCGCGGCCATGGAGCGGGCGATCGATGAGTCCATCGATGAGCGTTCGGCGAAGCTGTTTCGCAAGGTCGAATACCTGAACATCATCGGGGCGGTTTCGCCGATGCTTGGCCTTTTCGGGACCGTGGTGGGCATGATCCTGCTGTTCGCCGAAATTCACGCAGCGGACTCCTTTCCGCGGGCGCAGGTCGTGGCGGACAACGTGGCCACCGCCTTGGTGACGACGTTCTGGGGACTGGCCGTGGCGATTCCATCGCTCAGCGTATACGCGGTCTTCCGCAACCGTATCGACGTCCTGACGGCGGAATGTGCCCTGACCGCGGATCGAATCCTGGCCGTGTTCAAGCCGACTCCCCTTACGCCGACCGCCGGCGCCGGCGCGTCGGGACCGACTCCCTCCGCTACCGCAAAGGTGACTCATGCGCTGCCGACGTGATCGGGGACGCGTTTCATCGGCGCTGGGTTTCAGCGCCACGCCGCTGATCGACCTGATCTTTACACTGTCAATTTTCTACATGTTGCTCAGCCGGTTCTCCACCGACGAGCAGATTGCGATGGAACTGCCCTCTCCACAGGCCAGTCGGGCTTCGGCGGTACCCATGCCGGATCGGGTGGTGATCAACTGCCGACTGGAGGAAGTTGAGGGCTCGACTTCAGCGACGGTACTCTACAGCATTGGGCCCAACCGTCCGGAATCGCTGGGCACCATTTCCGATCGATTGGCCGCAATGAAGCGTGAATCACCCGGGCTAAAGGTCGTTATTCGTGCGGACCGGCGAATTCCCTACGAGGATGTTCGCTCCGTCATGCGGATGGTGGCCGAGAACAACGTTGACCTTCTGAACGTCGCGGCGCTGGTCGGAGAAGGTGACTGACATGACCGAGCCGCGTCGTAGGAGGGAGCTTGAAAAAGAGGGGTCAAGCGCGACGCATTCGCGGCGACGGAGGCGCTTTCGTGCGCCGCCCATGACGATCGGTCTGACCTTGGCGCCGATGATCGACATGTCGTTTACGTTTTTGATATTTTTCGTCGTCACCACTCGATTTGTCCAGCCGGAAGGTATCCTCGGCTCGAAACTTCCGCGTTCCGCCGGGCAGGCGTCGGCGGCGCCGTTGCCGGTGACGCCGATTGTGGTACGGCTCAAGGCTTCGGGAACGAAGAACGAAGACTGCACCATCCGTATTGAAACTTTCCCCGACGAAAACCCGACAGACTTCAACCAGTTAGCCCAGACACTCCGCGCGATTCAACAGAAGCCGGGATTCGATGCCCAAACGCCGCTGGTTGTCGCGGCAGAGACGGACGTTCGATGGGACCATGTGGTGAATTGCTGGAATGCGGCCTTGCGAGCGGAGTGCAAGAACATTGCGTTCGCGGAGCCGTAGCTTGCTTGGGGGGTGGTTTTTCTCCGTTGCCTCGGTTTCGGTGTGGGCTTCACAGCCTGCGCCAGACCCGCCCCCGAGTCCCAACCCGCCAGCCGAAGAAACCCGTCTGAACACAGTCAGATTCCGTGAGGCACTGAAGAAGCGGGGGTTGAATGAGATACTCGATCTTCACTTTAGGGACTTCCCGCCCACGAACGCCGCCACAACGCTGCTGCTCATCCGCGAGTTGAGGCTCGCGGAGTTTGCCGACATCTCTCGATCCGCGCATCACCGGCAGGCGTCCATTGCCGAAGCCAATCGAATCCTTGACCAATTGGTGGTGGACAATCCGGAAGACCCTCGCCGGTTTCGCTGGCAGTACACGCTTGCCCATTCGTTGCTCTATGAAGAAGCGGAGCCGTTCACCACGAATATCCTGTATTTCGGGGGAAGTGAAGACGATCGCAAACGGCTGACGGTTCTGGCGTCGCGGGCGGTGGAGTCGATTCGCTCGTTGATTCAGCGGCTGCGAGAAGAATCGGCGAGGATCGACCAACTGCCCTCTCAGGAGTTTGAAGCCATCGAACGAAAAGGGCACGTGGATGAACTCGACCGATTGTCGCTAAGCGCGGACTACCTGTTGCTCTGGGCAATGTTCTATGACGCGCTGCCGCGGACGGCCGACGATGCGATGAAGGCCCGGCAGCTAAGCGGAATCCTCGAGGAATTCGCGGCGAAACCGACTATTCTTGAAACTCCGCACGAACTGAGCCATGTTCAGGTGCAGGCGCGGCTGCTGGCGGGAATGACCTATCGTCGATTGAATGACCATTCGGCCGCCAGGGAGCAATTGGACCGGACGGCGGGTATCGCGGCGAGGCTTACCGACGTGGTCGAGAAGGAACGAGTTCAATGGGCCGTCACTCTGGCCGCAATCGAAGCGATTCGCAACGACCGGGACGACGGACGCTTCGACGACGCTCTTTCCGCCGCCGCCCGTTTGCGCGGTGCTGCCGGCGTGGGCAGCGGGGACCGCTTCGGGCTGCGTTTGGCGGCGGCGATGTTGGAGAAATCAATCCATGAGGCGCGTGCCGCCGTGGCGGAGAAGGCGGGTCGTCCCGTGGAGGTGAACGAACTGCGGACTTTAGCCTGGAAGTCGCTTGTCCAACTGGCCGCGGAGGAGCCGGATCGGCGCGACGCCATTTATGCGGCGCTCTATCGAACGATGGGGCGCGATGCGAACGTGGATCGGCTCGATCCGCTCGAACAATGTGCTTACGTCGCGGGACTAATCTCTGAAGCGGGATCGGCGCAGGAAGAGGCGCCGATGTTGCTCGACCGGGCGATCGCCGCCGGCGAGCGATTCTTCTCCCAATCCCGGACCAAGGATAAGCCGTTGACGCCGGAGATGCTCTACCAGCTTGCGCTGGCGCATTTCCGACGAGGTGATCGTCTCGCCGCCGCCAGGCGGTTTGTCGAGGCCGCGGATTACGAGCCCAAATTTGATCGGGGATTGAACTGCGCGACGCTCGCCGTGCAGCTTGCCGCCGAGTTGTATCACGACGACCATGAACCGCGGACGGATGAAGTCACGGCGCTTTATCGAAAATCGCTGGAGGTCCTGCTTGCGAATCATGCCGGAACCGAGGCCGGGCGATACTGGCGCTTCTATTACGCTCAGTTGCTTGATGAACTCGAGGACTTCGACTTGGCGGCGGAACAATTCCGGCTGGTCGATGCCGCGCAAGATCGTTTCCTGGAGAGCGGTTTTTTCCGCGTTCGCGCCCTTGCCGCGGCTTTGCACCGCGCTGCTGCTGGGAGTGGCGGCGAGGCGCTTGATCTAGTACTCCGCACTGATGCCCTTTTCTCCGCGAATCGTGATTTTATTACTCGCGTCGGAGGATCGATGGGCCGCGAACCGCAATCGCCCTTCGAAAAATCCCCGCGTCGCTTATTGGCCGAAGCTCGGGTGCTTGCCGCGGAGGCGGCGGTCATCCCGCGGGTCGATCGTGCTGCACAGGCCCTTGAGCTGCTCTCGAACTTTGAGCGAGACTACGCGGAGGTGTCGGTGCTTTTTGGGCGGGTATGGCGTATTCGCCTGCTCGCTTACGAGGCGCTTGGGCGACTTGAAGAGGCAGAGCGGGCGATTCCCGAGTTTTGCGCCGCGGCGCGGGACGATGCCCCGCCGACTTTGCGCGGGCTTTTCACGGCCATGAGCGGCGACGTCGACAGACTTCGCGTGGCAGGCGACGAAGCCTCTGCTCAGCGAAAAGCGGAGGTCGCCCTGATGTTGGCCGAACAGCTGAATTCCTGGGCGGATGCGAATGACTCGGCGCTTGCGGGGGTCGAGCGGCGTGAGTCGCGTTTGCGGTTGGCGGAGGCAAACATGCAAGCTGGGCGCTATGAAAAAGCGCTAGCCATGTTCGACGAACTTGCGGTTGCGATAGACTCTACCGCTTTGCCAACCGGCGAAACGGACATTCGCATCGCTGTCGGCCAGGCGGAGGCACTCTACGGAATGGGCCGGTTCGCCGAGGCCTTGCCGAAGTTCAATCGGCTGGCCACGGGATTGACACCCAACCATCCGATTCGCTGGAAGTCCCTGTTGCGCGATCTGGAGTGTCGAACGGCGCTCCGCGAGCCCGCCGCGGGGATTCTCAAAGTTATTGAGCAGCAAAGGTATCTGCATCCCGATCTCGGCGGCGCGGCAATGACCGTGGATTTTGAGCGTGTTCGTCGCGAGAATGAGCGGCGTTCAGGTTCGGAGTGAGGTAAGCCCATTTTCAAGGCAACCGCGAAACGCATATCCAACGGCATTCATCGCGCGGCGCAATGAGTAACGGGCCGGAGGCTTCCGCCTTCGGCCCGCTCCTCCACCTCACTTTCGAGCGGGCCCCCCGTCCCACTCGTTTCCACCCCCGATAAATCAACCGTCAAGAAAACGATTAACTGTGAACTCAGCCAGAAACACTGATTAGCCTTTCGCTACGTTTTTTCCAGAAACTACTCATTTCAGTATTCGGCCCGGGGTCAAAATCTTGGTACTTGCGACAACAGTAGGATATAACATGCCGGTGGCAAACTTGCGGCTCGTCTTTTTGGAAAAACTCGCTTCTGGCCGCAACAAGATGCCATGAAAGTCAAACTCCATGGCTAGCTGGCTAGGTCCGGATTGGTGGGGCTAGCGGTTATCAACCCTGGGTTTCCCAAGATTTGCGATTATTGAACTTCGATTGATCGGCCCCAAATTCGACAATCGACTTTCCGCAATCGACAATAACTTCACGCTGCAATCATGCTCGATCGACTTGATGAAACCATTGTGGCCGTCTCCTCCGCGCCGGGGCATGGCGCTGTGGGCATTGTTCGGCTCAGTGGACCCAAAGCGATTGCGATTTCCAGCGCGATGTCGATGCAGGTCGGCAATCTGCCCATGGAATCACTCCACGGTTCTACACGTACGAAGGGTGAGGTTCGGCCGGCGGAGGATATGGGACTCCCGGCGGATTTCTATCTTTTTCGGGCGCCGCAAAGCTATACACGGCAAGACCTGGTGGAAATACACAGCATCGGTTCGCCGACGGTCATGGAGATGATTCGTCGCCGGGCCATTTCCCTCGGCGCTTCCGCCGCGATGCCGGGCGAGTTCACGGCCCGTGCATTCCTCAACGGGGCGATGGACTTTGCCGAGGCCGAGGCGGTCGCCGGGGTCATTCGCGCCCAGACCGACACCCAGCTTCGTGCCTCTAGACGGATGATGGAGGGTCGGCTGGCCCGTCAGATCGACGTGACCAGAAACGAGCTAGCCGAACTGCTGGCGCTGGTCGAGGCGGATATCGACTTTGCCGAAGAGCCAATCGAGTTCATCACACCGACCATCCTGCGAGAGCGGCTGGAAGTCATTGATGCGGGGCTGAGTCATCTGTCAACCACGGCGAAGTCCGCCGAGCGGATGGACCAGCTTCCCCGAATCCTTCTGCTGGGACGTCCCAACGCGGGAAAAAGCTCGCTGATGAACGTCTTAAGCGGCACGAGTCGGGCGATCTGCGCGGCCGCCGCGGGAACCACGCGGGACATCCTTTCCGCCCCTATACGATTGGGTTCCAGTGAGGCAATCCTCATTGATGCCGCCGGCGTGGATCATACAAACGATGCCATCATTACCCAGGCACGGGCCTTCACGCTCGACGCGGCGCAACAAGTGGACCTCGTGTGCTTGGTAGTCGACCTGAGCGCTTCTGACGATGAGGCGGCGTTGGAACTGGTTCATAGGTCAGAACTGATTCGGGTCGTGGTGGCCGCCAACAAGTGTGATCTCCTGCCCGAAGGCGAGGTCGATCTACGGATGCGGAGTATGGAGAATTGGAAGATCGGACCGGTGCGAGGAGTCAGCGCGAAAACAGGCGCGGGCTTGGAGACACTTTGCGGTGCATGGCTTGACGCCATCGGCGATCAAGCTGGTACGACGCTGGGCGAAGCCGTGTTCCTTAGCGAACGACAGCGATCGGCCATCGTCGAAGCGTGCGCCGCGATCCGGCGTACCGTGCAATTGAGTGAAGCCGCATCCGAAACGGTGGACTGCGCCGACCTGGCGGCGTTCGAGCTTCGGGAGGCCTTGGATGCGCTGGGGACGGTAAGCGGTGCGGTGACAACCGACGACCTTCTGGGCCGAGTTTTTGCCAACTTCTGCATCGGCAAGTGAATGGCACAGGCAAGCCGCGGGCTTCGGCCCGCGCTGAGTTCGCGCGGTTTGAACGCCGCCACTCAATTAAGACATCAGCGCATTCATTTCTTCCCGTACAGTTCCGCGGCTCGCCTGTTGACCTCTTCCATGGAAACGTCCTCTTGGTGCGTCGCGAGTCCCCAGCGATGACCAAACGGATCCTGCAGAAACCCGGATCGGTCGCCGTAGAACTGGTCCTGCACCGGCTTCAACACCTTCGCCCCGGCGGCGACGGCCTGCTTGAACTGCGCATCCACGTCCGGGACGTACAACAGGATGCTCATCGCCGTCCCGCCGAGCGACTGCGGACTGCGCGCGTCCATCTCCGGGGCTTCATCGGCCAGCATGATCGGCGAGTCGCCGATTTTGAGTTCGGCGTGACCGATCTTCCCGCCGGGAGCGGGGATGCGGAACAGCTCGGCGGCCCCGAACGCCTTCTTGTAAAAGTCAATGGCTTCGGCCGCACCCTTAACGATCAGGTATGGGGTCGCGGTGTGGTAACCGTCCGGGACGGGTTTCACCTTGCTATCCATGGGTACTCCTTAACGGCTCTCCAGACATCGGCGGCGGCGAACCTCGCGGACAGAGCAAAAGTTTCGTCGCGCCGAACCCGCGGCCATGGTACGGAACGGGAGTGCCAGGCGAACTACTTGCAAGACGGATTAGCGAATTCCTTGGCCATCCGTTTTTCCATCTCCTCAGGCGTCAGGTCTTCTTTGTGCGTGGCGATGGACCACTCGTGCCCGAACGGATCCTTGAGCTTCCCGAAACGATCGCCCCAGAACATGTCCGTCACCGGCATCGTCGCCGTTGCCCCCGCCGCGACGGCTTTCTTGTAAGAGGCGTCGACGTCCTCGACATAAAGGTGAAGCGTCACCGGCGATCCGTTGTACGCCTGCGGAGACTTGCACCCCATGTCCGGGAACTCCTCGCACATGTACACGTGGGAGTTGCCGATCTGAATTTCGGCGTGCATGACCTTGCCGTTGGGACCGGGGCAGCGGCAGAGTTCCTCGGCCCCGAACGCCTTCTTGTAAAAGTCGATCGCCTTTTCCGCGCCGCGAACGATCAAGTGCGGCGTTACCGTATGACAACCGTCGGGAATGGGTTTCACTTTACCGGCCATGACATGCTCCTTTTCTTGAGGTTTTCACGCCCGCGCCTCACTCTCGCGTGGCACGGTACTTCAGTCCATCGCATCCTGCACAAACCAATCCTTCCGCCGGCCGATCATAACGCGCCGTGCAAGTTTGCGTAACCCGGACACCGGTGGATTACAAGTATTGACGACCAGGTGAGCGCAATGGAATCAGCGTAAGATGCTGGCTGAAAATGGGTTACGCCTGCAATGGGCAAATTCTGACCCCCAAATGGTGTTTGGTCTGCAAGTCAGAATGGCCGTTTCAAAGTGCGCGGTGATTGGAAAATTCGCTTAGGAGCTTTTTCCATGTCCTACGCTCGCGCGCTGGGGCGATGAGTGGCGCACGCCGTCGGCATCGATTTCGCAGCGCCTTGTAGAATTGGCGGTCAATTTCCGCCCGTTGCAGCAGCGTGGTCAGAGCATGCGTGTTTCCGAAAGGAAAGTAGCCGGGATAATCGGCCCCTAGAATGCCGATCGAGCCCGCGATCCGTGAACTCACGATTGGAACGTTTGCGGCCAGTGCCTCCGAAACCACGTTCGCCCCTCCTTCCAGGCGCGAGGTGAGCACCAGCAATTGACTTCGGGCGAGGATGCGCGAAGCCTTCCCGTGAGCGACTTCACCGAGCCAGCGATAGCGCGGGTTCCGTCGCATTTCCGTCCGCGCGCGGACGGCCATCGCAGGACCGAGGGCCGCGCCGAGGTGAGACACAAGTATGCGCGAAGTCGGCGGAAGCAGTCTGGCGGCCAGGGCAGTCCGGAATGGGTCCTTCACGGAGCGTAAATGGCCGATGACGCAGACTTCGAAGCTGCCCTTGAGCGGCGGGACTTTCACCGGCCGCCGTTCCACGGATTGGTAAATAACTCGCGCTTTGCCGCGAGCTTGTTGAGGCAGTTCCTTGATACCCAGTGGCTGCAACAGAATCAGTCGGGACGCGAGCTCCAGAGACTTTCGCGCCGCCTTGCTTGTCTTGATGTCGCCGTAGAGATCGGTGCCTGTCAACGCGACGATCAAAGGGGATTGCGGATGGTGCTTGTGGAACCGTTGAATGGATGCCGCGCTGCGTCGCGCGTGCAGCGCCACCATCATATCGAATGGCCGATCGTTCCAAGTCTGCATCACCGTGACGCGGTTTCCGAGTCCGCGAAGGATTCGCGCCCAACGCAGCGCCGTCACCCTGTTCCCCAAGCAGGAGAGCGCGGGCGCCGGAGTGATGATGCATACTTTCATTGGAGTGCGGATGCGAGCGAGTCGTGTGGCCGGGGCGCGGGGATTTCGACGCACGCTTGCGCTAACGCCGCCCGTGCCCGTTCGAGGTCCATCAGGTACTCGATTGGTCCCGCCGCTTTGCGCAGAGTATCAAGCGACCAGGCGTCCTCGACCGAAAACGGACCGACTTGCGAGCGCGCCAGCGACGTCAAACAACCGCCGGTGCCGAGCCGATGCCCCAGATCGCGTATCAATGATCGCACGTAGGTTCCCCTCCCGCAGCACACCGCAAAATCGATCGTCGGCCAGGCGAACGCATGAACGTGCAACCAATAGACAGTTACCGACCTGGGCGCAAGGACCGTGGGAACTTCGCCTGCTTTCCGCTTGTAGGCGGGTATACCACGGACCTTGACCGCACTGATCTGCGGAGGAGTTTGCTGAATCACCCCTTCAAAATCGGCGCACGCGGTGCGAACGGCGTCAATCGTCGGAATATTGGGGAACTCGACCACCGTCAGCGGACGGTCGATATCGAAGCTCTCACTGGTCACATCAAGCCGCGCCGTTGCACGATATACCTTCGGCTGGTCCATGATTGACTCGACCAGCTTAGTGGCTCTTCCAAGACAAAGAAGCAATACGCCGCTCGCCGCGGGATCGAGCGTCCCCGCATGACCGCTCTTCCGCTCGCCGGTGATGGACCGAACGCAATACAGGGCCTTGGCCGAGGTGATCCCGGTCGGCTTGTTGAGGTTGATGATCCCGTCCACGATGAAGCGCAAACGATGGGTTTAGGGGGCCGTCGGAGTGAGCACCGCGGTGACATCGCGGTCCTTCCCCGGCAACTTCAACGTCATTTCGAGCTTTCCATCCATCCGGCGACGGACTTGATATTCCACGGGGGGTCCGCCGATTGGGGAGACGCGAACCGTCTGCCCTTGTTTCTTGTAGTCCCCGGTCGTTGTGTGTACATCTCCGGTATACGCACCCTGCGCGGTGAACTGGCCGGTCGCCGTGTACTTCCCTTGGTCGTCGAACGTCACTTGATGGATCGGAAACACCGCGCCCTGGGGGCGAACCTCGGCCGTCTGCCACGAACCTGCAATGTTGCTGCTACATCCGCATATTAAAATGAAAGTTGCGCCGAGCAGCGGCCGCATGATGGTCTCTTGATTTCTCACAATTCTACGATTCCAATCCAAGACCGGTCCTATACCCATTCGAGCCGGGAGCGCAATCGAACGGTCAAGACTCGACTAGCTTAGACCGAGTTGCGGACTTCTGTCAACCAACAATGGTCGCCGCCGAGTGCAGCCCCTATTTCACCCGCGTGTAGGTCACTTCGACGACCTTGTAGTTGTCGCCCGCGTGCAAGTCGATGATCTCAAACACGTTCTTGTCGTTGTCGATGATTCTTGTAACGTACTTTACCGTACGGCCGGTGACCTTCATGCCCGGCTCGTCCATCTCGCCGTAAAAAGTAAACGTCTTTCCCGCGGGATCGGCCATGCCCTTCATGGTCAGGATCGTGGTGCCCATGTTGTCGCACCAGGTTGATGTGTACATGTTGCGGAAATTGTCGTAGCCGTTCAATCCCAGCCCTTCGTGGGGCATCCCCATCATCTGACCCTTGTGCTCCTCCATGAGGAAGCGCCCCCCGAGGATCCACTTCCGTTCGGTCGTACCGCTGGATTCCATGGGCGTCGAACCCGGACCACTCATCCAAACCTTGCTCGTATGGTTCCATTTTCCAACCAGCGGCTCGAGCTTCTTGTGGGCGTCGCTGGGTGCGGCAAGCTTCATCCACTCCTGCATCATGGCCGCCTCTTGCTCGCTCATGCCGGGCATTTTATTCTCCGGAGCCGCGGCCTTGTCCTTTAAGGGCTCCTTCGCGGTTTGGGATACCGCCTGCTGAGTTACGAAAGCCAGGGCCGACACCAGAATCACCAATCCAACCACATTGCGCGTCTTCATTCGTCTGCTCCCTCAAGAGAAGTATTGCCTGACCAAAGAATGTCTCACCGCGTGAGATCATCCGGAATAGTCTTCATCTTATAACACCGCTTGTTCGGCGGGATCGCTCCGGGGGTGAAGCATCCGTCCTTTACGTTTCTTAACACTTTAGGAATCCATCGCTTAACCATTGTACCCCAGCCCATATTCATTGAGAATCGGTACCACCAGTTGATGACTTCCGCCCCGGCATGTTCGAGCACAAGGCGCGTCCCGTTGCCTTCCGGATGGAGAATCCAGGTGATGGTCATCGGTTTATGCCGCGGCGCATTGAGGTCCTTTGGCACGATGACCCATGACCATACCATTCGACTGGGCGGATCGAACTCGAGAAGTACGCACTCGGTCAGCCCGTGGCACCCGGGCATCGGATCGGTTTGAAAACGGAACTTTCGGCCAACGACAGGCTCGAAGTCGTTGGGCATCAGCCACTCCGCAAGAGCGTGCCGGTCAGTGAGGGCGACCCATACCGTTTCTCGAGGATGCGGGTAGAACGCCTCCTTGCGAATGATGCGTGTCATGGCTTGTCTTTCTCCATGTACTTGCCGAGGGTTTTTAGCTTTTCATCCCAAAAACGATCATAATGCCCGACCCAGTCGTACACCTCGCGAAGCGCCGGCGCGTGTAGCCGGTATCGCCGGAAGCGCCCGATTCGTTTCTGCCGAACGAGATTCGCATCACGCAGCACCCGAAGGTGCTGAGAAACACCCGGTTGCGAAATCCGAAAGGGTCGGGCGATTTCCGAAACCGTCCGGTCACCTTCACCTAGCAGATCAAGAATTCGCCGCCGCGTCGGGTCGGAGATCGCGTGGAAGACGTCCGGAGTTTCTCGAAGTCTGACCATCGCATAAACATTACATAAGCGATGACTTATATGTCAACAAGAAAACTGAATAAATCTCGATGAGAATCAGAATTTCGTTTACTGGGGTAGCGAGTTGCGTGTACGTCCGATAATCGAATAAAAAACGGGCAGCGCGAGAAGGGTGAGAAGCATCGAAGTTACCACACATCCAATGACGACCGTCGCCAAGGGACGCTGGACTTCGGCCCCGACTCCCGTATTGAGAGCCATCGGAGCGAACCCCAGGCTTGCGACCAGGCCAGTCATGAGCACTGGCCGAAGGCGGGTCAGGGCGGCCTGTTCGATGGCTTCGCGAAGATCCATGCCCTGTTGCAGCAGCCCACGCAAGTAGGACACAAACACCATGTCTCCCAGGACCGACACGCCGGACATGGCCACGAACCCGACCCCGGCGGAGATGCTAAAGGGCATGTCGCGTAAGTGCAGCGCCAAGACTCCTCCAACCGCCGCGAGCGGAAGTGTCGAGAATATGCGTACCACGTCCGCAAACCTTCCGTAAGTGAGATACAGCAGGAAGAAGATTAGGCCCAGCGCCATGGGCACAACGAAGGTCAAACGGCGCCCGGCACGTTCCAGATGTTCGAACTGGCCGCCGTAGGCGAGGAAGTAGCCCGGCGGAAGTTTGGATTCAAGCGAGGTGCTGATGCGCTGCTGGGCCTCGGCGACGAACCCGGCCACGTCCCGACCTCGGACATTGGCTTGGACGACGATCCGCCGCTTGCCCCATTCACGGTTGATCGTTGACGGTCCCTGCTCAATCTTCAAGTCGGCGAGGAGCGAAAGGGGGAGTCGCTGGCCCGCCGCGGTGGGGATCAGCAAGTTCGCCAGCTGTTCCGGATCGCGACGGTACTCATCGGGCAGGCGCACGGTGAGCGGGAAGCGAATCTGCCCCTGTTTGATTTCTCCAACTCCGATGTTGCCGACGGCGGCGATGAAATCAAGGACTTCATGTCCGGCGACGCCATGCCGGGCGAGCTGATCCTGACGAAGTTTGATTTCCAGCACCGGCTGGCCCGTCAGCTGCTCGGTCACCGTGTCCGCGCTTCCCGGTACGTTTCGCAGAGTTTTCTCGACCTCACCGGCGATTTCCTTGAGCTTTTCAAAGTCGTCGCCGAAGACCTTGACCCCCAGGTCGCTGCGAATACCGGCGATCATCTCATTGACCCGCAGCTCGATCGGTTGGGCAAAGATGGTGCGCATCGCGGGCATTCCGGAAAGCTCGGCCTCCATCTGCTCGACCAACTCCTCCTGACTCGCGGCCCGCTTCCAATTCCGGCGGGGATGAAGAGTCATGAATACGTCGGTCACTTCCAGCCCCATCGGATCGGTGGCCACTTCCGCGGTTCCCGTACGGGACCAGATGTGCTCGATCTCATCGGGGAAGCGAGCAAGCAGGAGTTTCTCGATCTGGATGCCATAACGAACGGACTCCTCCAACGAAACACCGGCCAGACGCACCGTGTTGACCACAATGGCTTCCTCCGACAACCGAGGAATGAACACCGCACCCAGGCGCAGCGCCGCGACGATTCCGCCCGCCAGCATCACGCCGACGCCGACGAGAACCGGCGCCCGCGCGCCCAGCACAAAGCGGAGCACGGGGGCATAGCCGCGCTTGGCAAGTCGAACCAGCCAAGGCTCCGTATCACGGCCGCCGGCGCGCAATGCGAGGCTTGCCAGCACGGGCATCAATGTCAGGGAGAGAATGAGCGAACCGCCAAGAGCGAATAGGACCGTCCAGGCCATCGGCGCGAATAGCTTGCCCTCAATCCCTTCCAGGGTCAGGATCGGTAGATACACGATCATGATGATGAGTTCGCCGAACATGGTCGGCCTGCGGACCTCAATCGAGGCATCGCGCACCACCTCCAGGGTCGATGCCGGGTCTTTGGCATGGGCAAGACGACGCACGCTGTTTTCCATGATGATGACGGAGCTGTCGACGATCAGCCCGAAGTCAATGGCGCCCAGGCTCATCAGACTTCCCGCGATTCCGGCGCGAAGCATCAGGTTTCCCGCAAACAACATGGACAGGGGGATTGCCAGGGCGACGATCAACCCGGCCCGCAAGTTTCCCAGGAAAAGGAAGAGGACGACGACAACCAGCAATGCTCCTTCGAATAAGTTGATCTTCACGGTCTTGAGAACGTGATCGACCAACGCCGTCCGATCGTAGACGGTGGTGACCTCGACGCCCTCGGGCAGGCCGGGCTTGATCTCCTCCATCCGGGCCTTGAGCGCCTGCGTCACGTCGCGGGTGTTCTCGCCCATCCGCATGAATCCCAAACCCAATACGGCCTCACCCTTGCCTTGGTAGGTCACTGCGCCGCGGCGAATTTCATGCCCGTCGATAACCTCCCCGATGTCGTGGATATGGATGGGCTTGCCGTCCTGGGCGGTGATGACGATGTCGCCGACTTCGCTGAGGGTGGTCACCCGTCCGAGGCCCTGAACGAGAATGGATTCGCCGGCTCTGGTGATCTGGCCGCCGCCCACGTTGTCATTGTTTCGACGCAAGGCCTCTAGGATGTCGCTCAGAGTTAGATGGTGCTTCAGCAACTTGGCGGGATCGACGACAACCTGGTATTGGCGTTCGAGGCCGCCCCAACTGTTTACTTCGGCGACACCGTCGACGCTGGCCAGGCGCGGGCGGATGATCCAATCCTGGACGCTGCGCAGCTCCGCCTGGCTCTTCGTCGCACTGGTGACGACATAATGGAAGACTTCGCCGAGTCCGGTCGCTACCGGGCCCATTTCCGGCTGGGCCAGTCCCTCCGGCAGTTCCACCGTGGCGAGCCTTTCCATGATGAGCTGTCGGGCGAGGTAAATCTCAGTTTGATCGTCGAAGATGACGGTCACCTGCGAGAGCGCGTATTTCGATAGGGACCGGACCTCCGTCAGGCCTTTCAATCCGCTGATGGCCTGCTCCACCGGGAACGTAATCTGTTGCTCTACTTCGGTTGGGGAGAGGGCCGGGGCGATGGTGTTGATTTGCACCTGGACCGGAGTGGTGTCGGGGAATGCGTCAATGGGAAGGTGGAAGAGCGAGTAAGCGCCCGTTCCCGCCATGAGGAAGGAGAAGGCGATCACCACAAACCGGTGCCGCAGGGACCAGGTAATGATGGCGTTCAACATCGGCGATTACCTTCCCGGATCGACTTCGCAACAACCCGCCCCGATGTTGCCCTTGAGGATTTCGGTCTTCATCAGAAAACTGCCCGCGGTGACCACAACCTCGCCAAGATGAAGGCCCTTGTGGATTTCCACGTAGCCGTTGGCGGCGGTTCCAATAGTGACCTTGCGCGGACGATACAGGGCGTCGTTCTCTTTAACGAAGACGAGTTGGCAGCACCCGTCGGTCTGAACGGCTTCATCGGGGATGGTGGGCACTTCTTCGTTGTCGTGAACGATGATCCTGGCGCGTCCGAACATGTTGGCGCGAAGCAAACCGGAGTCGTTGGGAAGTTCAGCCCGTGCCCGGACGGTTCGGGTGCGATCGTCGACTTGACTGCTGATCCAGGTGAGCGCGCCTTGAAAACTGTGCCCCGGCAAACCATCGACGCTGAAGAGGACCAGCAAGCCTGGTTTCAGCGCAATCAGATCGCGTTCGGAGACATCCAACATCAACCAGACGGATGACATGTCAGCAACGGTATAGAGGGTGTCCCGCTCATCGACCGATTCGCCGACGACGGCATGTCGCTCCACCACCCGGCCATTCAGCGGACTTCGAAGCTCATAGGTCAGGAGGTCGGCATCCGGCGTGGTCTCCATCGCGGCGACGGCCTGCTCATCGACGCCCAGAATGTGCAGTTGGCGTTCGGCCACGTCCATCGCGTTCCTGGCGATGTACAACGTCTTTTCAGCAGATAATCGCTCCCGCTCGGCGGTGAAGGCGATTTCCTCGTGAGCGGCGTGGTATTCGGCCTCGGCAAATTGGAGGCTTCCGCGCGCCGTCTCATAGGCCTGGTCGCTGGTGATTCCCTGATCGCGCAAGCCTGCCTTGCGTTCAAACGCCGCTTTGGCGAGCTCCAGGTCGGAATGGGCCTTGAGCAAACGGCTCTTCGCTTCCCCGATACGCACATCGGCAAACTTCTTGCGGATGTCCTCCGCCGAGGTCATGGTTTCGCATTGGTTGAGGATTTGTTGAACGCCGCTATTGACCATTTCCGCGCGCTCCTGGTCTGCTTTGGCCAGCAAGTATTTTTCGCGAAGCTCGATGTAGCGGCTTTTTGCCTCTCCCAGGTCCGGGCTGTCGATCACGGCCAGGAGGTCGCCCCTCTCGATGACCCGTCCCAGTTCCGCGACGGAGCGGGAGATGACGCCCTTGACCCTCGGAGTGACATGGGCGAGACGGTTCTGATCGTACGAGACTTCGCCCGGACACGTAACAACGGCGGAGATTCGGCGCAACGCCACCGGCTCGGTGCGAATCCCCGCGGTTTCCGCGATCGTGGCGTCTTTTAGCCGAATCTGAAGGCGATCGACCTGACAGTAGGGATCGTTGGCCGTGGTGAGCACTCGCCGATTGGGTTCCGGGCGTACGGCGTCGGCCGGCTTGGAAAGCGGTGATTCCCGACTCTCGGGAGCGAGCGCCCTCCATTTAGCCGCGAACTCCGGATTGCAGATGAGGCACTGCGATTCCGGCAGGTCGTGTCCTCCGCACCAGTCCCCGGTTTCCTTGAACTTTGGAATCAACGACGAGTTGCATCGCGTACAAAGAGACTCGGGGACGCCGTGCTCGGAGCACCATTCGTCGCCCGCGGGGAGTTTGGAGGGAATGAACTTTTTGGCATAAGCACCGTGACCATCGGCATCGTCGTCGCCGTGGTCGTGTCCCTCGTGTGACTCCTTCGGCTGCAGCGCCTTCCATCTCGCCGCGAACTTCGGATTGCAGAGAAGGCACTGCGACTCAGGTAACTCGTGTCCAGCGCACCAATCTCCGGTCTGCTTGAACTTCGCAATCAGCGACGGGTCGCAGCGCGTGCAGTGCGACTCCGGTACCCCGTGCTCGGAGCACCAGGCGGCACCATCCGGCAAGCTGTCGGGAATCGCTTTCTCAAATTGCGAACCGTGTGCATGCGAATCATTGCCCTCAGTATGCTCGTGCTTATCATGCCCCGAGACGCTCGGCGCTTCTTCGCGGTCGCAAGCGCTGATGGATAACAACGCCAGGATGACGCTCAACCCAGCCGAATGGTGGATTACGAACGAGGTTGTATGGTTCATGGTGCACACTCCTTGATTGACAATAGTCATTGGTTCTTGACGATTGGATAAGCTTGCTTCGCCGACTTCTTCGCGCGTCATTTCGAGGGTACGCGCGCCGATGCCGTGGACTCGCTTGAATCCAACGATTACGTTGCCGCGACGGAATAACGGCTAGATTAAGAGTGGCAGGTCGCCATCACCGTGGGGGCGATGGCATGACTTGAGTGGTTGGACCCATCGAAGGGCATAACTGCACCAGGGCGAATCAAGAGAAATGAGCGGGACGTCGTGAAGGGGCGCGGCAACAAGTTCCGAAGGGCCGAATTCACGCAGCGGCGAACCGCTCTGCACAATGGCGCTGGCGTTGCACGGATCGTCCGAACATTCGGTCTCGTGCTCACAACCGCTGTGTGTGTCGCAGTCGCAGGGGTGGATGAGCATCCCCGACGTGCAAAGCAACGGTACCGAGAAGGCCCAGCAGGCGGAAAGCAAAATGATCGTTCGGCCCATACCAATAAAGCTTAAACGTCTGATACAGGCCCGTCAATTTACGACCGTAACTCTGGTGTAACGCAAGTAGCGGTACTTCATTCTTTCATCGGCACTGCAGGTGGTCATCTGCAGTGATTATGGGCAAGTCGTACCGCGCGTCGGAATCTGCGTTCCTAGCCAGGGATTCCACACTTGCGTTCCATTTAGCAAATCGATGACTGTAAGTGTGTCCGCTGGTGTTACAAGTGTAGAGCGGTTGATATCGCAACTGTAGGCGCCCCAGATTGGTTGACAAAGCCCGCTCAGGCAACAGTCGATGTGGTGCATCACATCCGGTATACCGGCTTCATCCGGCAATGCCACGGGGTCCACGTTTCCGGGGTGGGAGATAAACTCAATGAAGCTTCCATCTCCCAGAAACTCGATGGTGGTTACTCCGCCCGCGGTGATCGCATGGTCAAGCACCAGCTCATAGATGCCGACGCCGTGGTAGGTAACGGAGGTGATCATGTTTTCACCCAAAAGCGGATCCACCTGCGTCTCACAGAGGTCGAAACACCCTTCCGCGTTGGGCTCGCGCGGGTTTAGTTGAACTATAATGGTTTCGCGGGCCGAACCTGCATCTCCCGGTGATCCAATTCCCTGCCGCGGAAGGGGGGCAATCAGGGAGTTCGGCTGTCGGGCATCCACGGTGCCGGTTGTCGGCGCCGCCCCGGCGATGGTTGCCATCGGACAAGGTTCGCAAACGTCGTTGATCCCGTCGCCGTCGAGGTCGCCCCCACACAACGAGCCTGGGCCGTTCAACGTCCCGCCCACGGAATCGCATTGTGCCGGAGTACCAAGGGCGCATTGTCCACTTGGGAAACAACAAGCGTTCTTACAGGTCTCCACGTTCAGCGTGTATTCCCCGGATGCGCCGTTAAACCCCGATACGCGGATGGCATAGGTCGTACCTTCGATAACGTCGATCGTGACCCTGGAACGATTGAGCGGAGAGGTCGGACAACCGTCGTCATCGCAGGCGAGCTCGACACCGCCGCAGGCATTGTATACCGCCAGCGTCGTATCAAATGTGCTGCCGCAGGTGCTGATCGTTACCCGTCCGGTGCAATCCGCCGTCCAGCAATTCCATGCGTCGAGTGAATCGTTTGTCGAACAGGAACTGATGTCCGTTCCCGTGGCCCCACGGGTCCGTCCGTTGAATGGGACGCCGGTCAAGACGCGGGCGCATTCCGAACACACGTCGTTGGCCGGAGGCAACGCCGGACATGCAAAACCCGGGCAAGTCGCGCCCTGGAACCACGTGCCGTTCTGGATCTGGCAAGCCTCCTCGCTCATCGTTCCAAGGCAGAAACCGTCATCGCAACACGCGCCGGTCGGCGGTGGAACGATATTGCAACTCAGCTTCAGCGTTCCCGATCCCTGTACGCCAAGGTATCCGCCGATTCTGATGGTGAAACATTGTCCGTTAACGGCGGGCACCGTCACAAACGAACGATTCCCACAGGAGTCGTCATTGCACGCCAGCGGCGGACTCTCGACGGGACACTCGTCGCAGCCGTCATACACGGCGACCTTGGTGTCATAATTGCTGCTGCACAAATCAACGGTTACGTTCCCGGTGCAGGTGGCCGTGTAATTGTACCAGATATCGGATCCGACTTGGGAGTAAGAAAAGAAATGGCATGCCGTAGGCTCATTGGGGCCATCCGTGCTGGCGCCGATGGTGCTGTAGGCCGTGTCGCCGTTGAATGCTTCGATCTTTTGCGCGCAGTTGTCGTTCGGCAGGTTGATGGCCTTTTCGGTGAGCATCACCAGCCGTACCCCGTTGTATCCGTTTCCCGAGCCGCCGGGAAACGTAATCTCAACCTCGCCATCCCAGGGATCATCGAAGAAGCTGATGGCATCGAATGGTCCGGCCATCACAACGTCGTTCGTAAGGAATTCAATGGTTGCGGCGAGGACGCTGTCCGAACCCGCCCACGTCAATTGATCTTCCAATCCGATGGAGAAACAGGCATCGGTCAAGGGCACGACACCCTGCGAGAATCCCCCCGGAAACAAGTCCGTGCCGTTCGGCGATTTCGTCAGGATGGTGAGCAACCGCCGTCCATTAGGTTGTGGAGTATCGGATTCGATGACCGTCGGGATCGTCCCAAGCAGGTCCGTTCGGATCGGCTCGAGAACTCCGTCGAAATTCACAATGTCGTCCGGCGCTCCGGGAATTGCGAAATTGAAGATATAGAAACAGCTTATCGGCTGCGGCCCGTTGCCGTCCAAATCCGCGCCGACTCGGTGACTGACGCTGTACGTGGTGCCGATGGGAGTGGCGATGACGGGCGGTTGCGGCTCGTAAACATCCCCGGAAACGTGCAACAACTCACAGTCGTTGCCGCATCCTGGCTGCAGGGGCCCTTCATCAGGCGAACCGACATCGCCGGCGGCGGTCGATACGAACGGTAGGGCGACTGCAAGGAACCCTATGAGAACGCCATGGGTTCGTAATGGAAAAGTTGATCCCCGGGTCAACATGGTTCGTTCCCCCCAACTATCACCCGACCTTCAAGGATGCCACGCCTCACGCTTCCCCGAAGGTACGCTCGCACCGGCGACGGACCGATAACCCACACGCCAACTGCGAGATATGTAACTATGATACCCTCTCAAATTGCCAATTCCAACCCGGTCTGATGTTCATTGTCCCTTTTTCAAGTCCGGCGTAGCATGTCCATCGAATGGATTCCAAAAAACTGTGTCGGATTTGGCTTGCCGGTTTCAGGAGAAAAGTCGAAATGAAATCGATATTTCAATGGTTTTCGGGCTTTGGACTAAGTGCGACCCTGTTTGCGGTCGGTTGCGCGCCGCCCAGCCTGTTAATCACTCCGGTCAGCGGTCGCCGTGGGCTGGTTGAGACCGAGCTGTCCCGCGATTCGGTCTTCGCTCTCGACAAGATCGCCCTGATTGACGTGACCGGCATCATCCAGAACGAGTCATCGTTTCAGTTGTTCGGTCCGGGGGAGAACCCGGTCAGCGAGCTATTGGAGCAATTGGATAAGGCCCGTCAGGACCCCCGGGTAAAGGCCGTCATCCTGCGGATCAATTCACCGGGTGGGACCGTGGTGGCCAGTGAGCTGATGCACGACGAAATCTCCCACTTCAGGAAAAGCGGCAAGCCCGTGGTCGCGGTGATGATGGACGTGGCCGCCAGCGGCGGCTACTACGTCGCCTGCGCCTGCGACGAGATCGTGGCCCAACCCTCGACCATTACCGGTAGCATCGGGGTCGTCATGCTCACCTTCGACGTCAGCGGCACCATGACCATGATCGGAGTAAAGAGCGATGCGATCACCTCCGGCGTCCACAAGGACAGCGGCTCGCCGTTTCGTCCCATGCGGCCTGAGGAACGGCAATTGTTCGAGGAGGTGGTCAAGGACATGTACGGCCGGTTCGTGAAGGTGGTGGACGATGGCCGTCCGAAGCTGGATGAGGCCGTAGTCCGCCGACTCGCCGACGGACGCATTTACACCGCCTCCCAGGCCGTGGAACTGGGGCTGATTGACCGGATCGCCACCATGCGCGACACCATCGCCGCGACCAAGAAAAGTGTCGGCGCCAAGAACATCCGCCTGGTGACCTATCATCGGGCGAGCGACTACCGGCCCAACTACTACGCCCAGGCCCCCGCGCCGCCGACCGGGAACATCAACCTGTTCAACGTAAACATGTCCTCCGCTCTGACCCCGCCCACGCCGCAGTTCATGTACCTATGGGCGCCTGGGCAGTAGCTCAAGTGTGCCACGCCGCGGCACAGACGTTTGACGCTCTCACCCCGAAAGCAGCGGTGCCACCCCTCCCGAATCCTAAGTAACCTCACTCGATCGTTAGTGACATAAGTATGGTGTCCCCAGATTCCTGTCCCCAGATTCCTCGGATTATGTGTCCCCGGATTATGCGGATTATGGGATTATGGGTAACTCGTCCTGGCTTCAGGCGGCCACCGTCATGGAACTCGTGACCTTTCATGTGTGACAGTTGGCCTAGTGCGATTTTCCCGGTAGTCATACACGGTCAGCTCGTCAGCGGTTGCGGCGTTGTCCAGGATTTCGCGAACTCGGGCGAAGGCCTGTTCATTGGCTTGGTGCGAAAAGCTCTTCAATGCTACTCTCTTTTCGAGCCATACACCAGAAGCTCCCAGCTTGCTTCGCACGACTCCCTCTTCGGGCAAAGCCAGCCCACCAAACCATCGCAATCCTCTCGTTTCAATCTCCAGCCCCGGAGTCGCCTCCAACACGTCCAGTTGAAACGAAGCCGATCGAATCAGGTGCCCCGTCGAAGGCTCGATGACCACGTCCCATTCCCCTTCAAGTGGACCATGATTACTGGTTCCGCGCACGTGCAAGCGTCTGCGTCCGTCCGCCTCGATCGTTTCTTCATTGAGTTGCTGAAAGCCGGAGGCGATTCCCTGCCCCAGCGCCCACCAGGTTTTTCGCATTTCACCCCGACTCCACGCGTGCCGATCGTCCGGCGCGTACCGATTGAGCGCGCGGATCACCCCGGTAGCCAAGGCTTTCCCTTCGGGATCAACGGAGAACGATGTGTGCTCCTGGTAGGTCTCGTTTCGGTCTTCCGTCCACAGGGCTAGATGCATGGTCGGCATGCAGATGTAGAGGTTGCCACTGGGATCGTAATCGCGCGGCGAGTAATTACCTGTACCCACCGCGCGGTACTTTGGGGTTGGTAGGTAATCTGTCTGGCAGATGATCGCCCCGCGTTCCCTGCTCCGAGTCAGGGTACAGCCTTCGGTGTACCGCCCCTGCTCTGGAAAGACCCAACTTACCTCCCTCTCCACTGTAACGTACAGAGCGAACGTCGATACTTCGGCTGCGTCAGCCTCGCGCGCCGCACCCAAGTTCGCGGGTGCACTTTCCTGGGCGAGAGAGCCACTACCGCAGAGCCCAAGAAAAACGGCACGCCACAGCCATCCTCTGCTTTTTCTGTCACTTCGTCTCATCTAACAAACCTCGGGGTCGGCCACCGTGCCTCCGCCACTGCGGGTCACCCGCAGAAGGTCGGGCCGACCCTGCACCTATGGACAACCGCATACCGTCGCCGGACCGCGAGGAAATGGCGGTTCGTCTGGATCGCCCACACAATCCGGGACGTCACATCGTACGTTCTGATTCTCGCCCACGCACTGATCACCACAGCCGGCCCACAATGTCATCCACACGTGGAAACCACCGGGATTTGTCGGCGCGCAGCTCATATTCGTAAGCGGCACATGTTCTTGAATCATGTACGTTCCTGATGACAGAAGAACCGTATTGCATTCCCGTGGTCCGCGCCTGTACGGGAAGGCATCGCACCCCACGGTGTTGATCGTATTTCGGATACATCCGGTCGGATCGCAGGGGCCGGTCATGCCATGCTCGCACTCTGCGAACGTTCCGCTAATCGCGTGACAGTTCTCGCACCTCGGCCGGCACAGGTCCGCAGGCGTGCAGGTGGGTCGGTCGGCCTGGAACACTCCACCCTCCTGCTGGCAGCATAATTCTGTTTTTTCCAAGCAAGAACCGGTTTCGAAGAAGCAACAGGCGCCTTTCAGGCCGCATACGCCGTTGCAACATGTCTGATCGGGGTTGCAGCATTGCGTCCCCCCTGGACAGCAGGTTTGGTTGGCTTCGCAGCAGTGGTTCGGATTCTCGCAGCATTGCGGTCTTTCGGGCGGACAGCAGCCCGCGCCACAGCAGGTCTGGTCCGGCTCGCAGCAGTGGTCCGGCTCCGCGCAGCACTGCGTCGTCGGCGGCCAGCAACAGGAAAAGCTCTGCCCATGTGCGCAGCAGACGCCGCCCGTGCAATAGGGCGTATTCATACACGACCCGGACGGAAGTTTGCACCAGTCGTTTGTGCAGATATTGCCGTCGTCGCAAACCTTGGGTGTTCCGCAACACGTGGTCGGTCCACAATTGGGGACTTGCGGATTGGCGCAGAGGTCGTTTTCCGTACAGGGGTTGCCGTCGTCGCATGTGGCGTCGGGGCAACAGTTCACCGCGACGACCGTTCCGTTCTCGGACGAAGCCGAACCCGCCACTGCAGCCGCCATCCCACAGCATGTGCATGGGCCGCCCCCGCCTCCACCGCCTCCTCCTCCTCCCGGGCAACACCCGTCCGCCACTGCCAGGGCCTCTCGCGCCAGACCGCTTGGCGAATCACAGTTTCCGGGAGTAATTGAACTGATCCCGCAGCTATTTTCCGGGGTGCATTGCTGCGCGGTCTGACGATGATCGGGCAAATCCAGATCGGGGTCGTCCTGAGGATCGAAGCCCATGATTTGCACGGCGCGGCGAACCGTCGCCGGTTCCCAGGGCTGATCATCCAGGGCAGCTACCGCTGGTGAGCCTAACGCTTGACCGACCCGTTCGTCGGCATCGGCCAGGGCTTCCAGATCGACCCCAAGATCACGCTCAAGGGCCAGAAGGGGCGTGGCCAGGTCGACAGGCTCAAGAAGAATGCCTGGAAAGACGAATCGGGTCATGTCTCCTTTGAACAACCAATAAGCCAGGTACCCAGAACATTCGTCATCGCCTTCCCGCGGCGAGGCGGCGTCAAAGATCACCAGGACGCCCTCGGGCGTCACCACCCGCATGCGCATGGGCGGCGCCTCAACCGGAACCGGTGGCTTGTCCTTCGTGGTTCGGGGACGTGGACCGCGCTCGTAGGTGGGGCTGCGTAATGACCGTCGAGGACTGGGCTTGCGCGAAGGTTGCTCCGCCGCGGAGGCGAAATCGGAAAAAACGAGGCAGAAAACCGTGAGAAGAATAGCGGGGCGCAGGAACGCCCGTGCCACAAAGGCACTATTTTTTCCCTGGATCACGACGGGAGTCTCTTGCGTCGGCCGCCTCGGAATACCCGATCATGACGAGAAACGATACGACTCGCCACGATATTCGACCTAAGCATACACCAATTCCAGGGAAAATGCAAGCTAACTCACGGAAAATGTGTCGGCTGGCAATAAAATAGGGAGGCCGTGAATGCGGCCTCCCCGAACCTCATGGATTCAAACGGTTGGTTTTGGTTAGTACCGGCGTGGTCCTCCACCATAGCAGCCACAGCCTTCACGACTATGTGCCGCGCGCTCCCACAATCGCAGGGCTGACGACCCAGCCGACCACCGACTAACTCCCGCTCGTCGATTTCGCCTTGGGGGATGGAGTGGGTTCCTTCCACTTGTTTTCCACCGACATGTTGAGCGTCTTCACCAGAAACGCCCAGCGATCCGCCGCCTCTTCGATTTGCTTAGACGTGGGTTTGCCCGCGCCGTGCCCGGCCTTCGTTTCGATGCGTACCATGACCGGGTTCGGCCCGGAGTTCATCTCCTGAAGAGTCGCCGCGAATTTCAGGCTGTGCCCCGGCCAGACGCGGTCGTCATGATCGGCGGTGGTGACCAGCGTGGCGGGATAGCTTGTGCCGGCCTTGAGATTGTGCAACGGAGAGTAGGCGTACAACGCCTTGAACTCCTCGGGATTGGACGACGCGCCATAATCGGACGTCCACGCCCAGCCGATGGTGAACTTGTCGAATCGCAGCATGTCCATCACGCCCACCGCGGGCAGGGCCGCCCCGAAAAGTTCGGGTCGTTGCGTGATGCACGCTCCAACAAGCAAGCCGCCGTTACTTCCCCCGGCAATAGCCAGCTTGGGTGTCGAGGTATACTTGTTGGCGATGAGCCATTCGGCCGCCGCAATGAAGTCATCAAAACAGTTTTGCTTCTTAAGCTTCTTGCCCGCGTCGTGCCAATCTTTTCCGTACTCGCCGCCGCCTCGAATGTTGGCCTGGGCGTAAACTCCGCCCATTTCCAGCCAGACCGCGTTGGAGACGGAGAATCCGGGGGTCATGGAGGCATTGAATCCTCCGTAACCGTACAGCAAGGTTGGGTTGCTTCCGTCCAGCTTGATCCCTTTCGGGTTGGTGATGAACATCGGAATCCGAGTTCCGTCCTTGCTGTTGTAGAACACCTGCTTGGTCTCAAACAGTTCGGGCTTGACGTCTACCTTGGGACGGCGAAGGACCGTGCTCTCGCCCGTGGCCACGTCGTACCGATAAATCGTGGTGGGATAAAGAAAGCTGGTGAAGTAGTAGTAGGTTTCCGAGTCGTTGCGCCGTCCCCCGAACCCGCCGGCGGTACCTATTGTAGGCAGATTTACGTCTCGTATGAACTTCCCGGACAGGTCAAAGACCTTGGCCTGTGTCACGACGTCCTTTAGGTATCGTGCGATGAACTTGTTCCCGATCGTACTCACGGCCTGGAGCGTCTCCGCAGCCTGTGGGATCAACTCCTTCCAATTCACCCGGTCCGGCTTGGCGGTGTCAATAGCGATCACCCGTCCGCGCGGAGCATCCAGATCCGTCTTGAACCAGAACACCCCTTTGTCGTTGTCGATGAAATCGAACTCCGCTTCGAATTCCTTGATCAGCTCGACGACGGGAGCACTCGGCGTTTGCAGGTCCTTGTAGAAGATCAGGTTTTTTCGCTCCGTGCCCTTCCACACGTTGATGATCAGGTACTTGCCGTCATCGCTGACCCCACCGCCGAAGCCCCATTCCTTTTGGTCCTTGCGCTCATAGATCAGTTGGTCTTCGCTCTGCGGTGTGCCCATGCGGTGGTAATAGAGCTTCTGAAAGTAATTCAGCGCCTTGAGCTTGCCCGATTCGTTGGTTTCCGTAGGCTCGTCGTAACGGCTGTAGAAGAAGCCCTTGCCGTCATGCGTCCAGGAGGCCCCGGAGAATTTCACCCACTTGACGAGGTCGTTGAGGTCTTTTCCCGTTTCCACGTCGCGCACTTTCCATTCGTTCCAATCCGACCCGGATGTAGCCAGACCGTAGGCTAAGTACTTGCCGTCTTCGGTAATGTCATACCCGGTCAGCGAGATCGTTCCGTCTTCCGACAGCGTGTTGGGATCGAGAAGCAGTTTCGGTTCTTCCGTGAACGACTTGCAGGTGTAGAGCGGACTTTGGTTCTGCAACCCGTCATTCTTGGTGTAGAAGTAGCGCCCGCCGCGTTTGAACGGCACTCCGTAGCGCTCGAAGTCCCACATTTGCGTCAAACGATTCTGGATCGCCTTCCGTTGCGGAATGCTTTCGAGGAACGGAAAAGTGACCTTGTTCTCCGCTTCAACCCAGGCCTGGGTATCCGGTGAATCCGGGTCTTCCAGTCCCCGATAGGGATCAGCCACCTTCGTGCCGTGGTAATCGTCAACCTGATCGACCTTCTTGGCCTTGGGGTAGACAAACGGGGTATCTCCGCCGGCATTCGCGGGCGCTCCTATCAGCAGCCCAATCGCAATCCCGATTCCTACCAACAAACCCATCATCCGCTTGTATGTTGACTCCGACATGGTCTCATCCCTTCAATCTTGAAATCACTCGACAGGCATACCATCCACCGCGGACTTCGGCCTGCGCGGATACAAGGACACCAACATCATCATACCCGACACTTCCTTCGGACAATACCCCGAACCGTCAGAACCTGTCGGATCAATCGGGATTCCAAGCCCTTTCCCCTCAGTCGGTTCTTTGCTTCGAGGCTTCGTCGCCCAGTCATTTCGTCGCTAAAATCCTCCGAATGGACGAATCAAGCCTCGAAACCATCCGCCGGCAAGTGGCCGCTTTTCCCAAGACTCCCGGCGTCTACCTGATGAAGGACAAGGAAGGAAGGGTGCTCTACGTCGGAAAGGCCAAGGAACTCCGCTCCCGCGTCATGAGCTACTTCCAGCCCTCCGCCGACCTGCTTAACACCCGCGGTCCGGATATCTGCCGTATGGTCGAAAAGGTCGTCACCATCGACTACCTCGAATGCGAAAGCGAAATCGACGCCCTCTTCAAGGAGGCACGGCTCATCAAGGACGTGCGCCCGCCGCACAACGTTCTGCTCCGCGACGACAAAACCTTCCCCTACATCGAGATCACCGTCGGCGATGACTTTCCCGGCGTCTACGTCACGCGGACGCCGCGCTTGAAGGGCAGCAAGTTGTACGGCCCATTCTTGTCCGCCGCCTCCATCCGGGACGCCATGAACGCCTTGCAACGGGTGTTCAAGTTTCGCACCTGCGAATTGGAAATCCGCGAAGGCGACGAGTCGCGGAAGTTCTTCCGCCCCTGCCTGCTCCACGCGATCAACCAGTGTACGGCCCCCTGTGCCGCGCTCATCAGTGAGCAGGAATACAAGAAGGACATTGACCGCCTCAAGAAGTTTCTGGCCAGCAAACGCACGGTCCTCATCCGCCAGATGACGCGGGAGATGGAGGCGGCGTCGAAAGAGCAACGCTTCGAGGAGGCGGCCACGCTTCGAGACCGCCTCAAGGCCATTCGTTCGCTGGAACTTTCCGGCAATGTCACGGAGGACATTCAGCCCGAAGTCTTCTACATCGATCCGCGTGGGGGGCTGGACAAACTGGCCGAGCTATTGGAGTTGGAGGCCCCGCCCCGTTGCATGGAGTGTATCGACATCGCCCATTTACAAGGGGAAGCGACAGTCGGATCGCTGGTCTGCTTCATCGACGGCAAACCCTTCAAGAACGGTTACCGGCGTTTCAAGATCGGAACGGTCGAAGGGGTGGACGACTACGCGGCCATCCGCGAGGTCATCACCCGTCGTTACCGCTATGCCGCGGAGGGGGAGGAGCTTTATCCGGATGTAATCCTCATCGACGGCGGCCTGGGCCAACTCCACGCGGGGCTGGAATCATTCGGAGAAATGAACGTCCGCCCCCCGATGGTGATTTCACTGGCCAAACGGGAGGAGGAAGTCTACATCCAGGCCAAGTCCGCCCCCGTCCGCTTGCAACGCAACAACGAGGCCCTTCGCCTTCTCCAACAAATGCGCGACGAAGCCCACCGCTTCGCTCAAGCCTACCATCACAAACTCCGCCAAAAGAAAACTCTTGACGAAGACATCCGCCAAGGCCGCCGCCCGCCCACTCGAAGATCAGGTCCTCGACCCGACGTCAAGTAGCGCTGCTCCTCGTAAATGGGGAAGTTCGTAGTGTCGGGGCTTGTCCTCGGCGCGGATCCGTACCGCGACAGCTATGGAGCGGTCCATCCGAACGCCAAGCGCAAGCGAGAGGGCATAATCAGAGTTCGAATTGAAAAGGACACGATTTAATTCAGGATCCCGGGGTTCGCTCATCGCAATTGTGTAAGACTACAACCCCGCCCGTACTGCCACGCCGCACGCGAGTACCGCCAATCCGGCGAGGGCATGGCCATAACGGTGTCCGCGAAGAAGCGGAGTGATCCCAACGATCCAGGACGAGCACGCTACGATGGCGAGCATCGTGGCGATGGTAAAGACTCCGAACACAATAGACACTCCGACGACGGTCCACATGGTTCCCTTGGCCGCGGCGTACATGAAGATCGGAATAAGTGGTTCGCAGGGTCCGAAGAGGAAAATAGTGAACAGAACCCAGGGCGTAAAGCCGGTACGATCCGCGCCGTCACGATCGCGGGCGTGAACGTGTACGTGCTCGGCGTGGTGTGTGTGCTCGTGGGTGTGTACCACGCCGTCGGCGTGAGCGTGGAAGTGCGTATGCGGTTGATTGCGAATGGCGCGGCGGACGCCCCAAAGGAAGTACACCAACCCAAAGGACAGCAGGAGCCAGCCTGCAATATCGCCCCTGAATCGCTCGAGCCATTCGATTTCCAATGCGGCGATGCCCAGGGCAATGCAGATCAAAGCCAGGATGGCGGAGCTCAGAACGTGCCCAAGGCCGCAAAGCAACGTAACAACGATAGTCTTGCGGCGGGACCATCCGCCTGCCCGCGACATGGCCACAAAGGGCAGATAGTGATCGGGCCCGAGCGCGGTATGCACGAAGGCGACCGATGCGGCCGTGGCGTAGAGTGCGATCGTGCCGTCAACCATGCGTATTCTTGCTCAAAACCGTTCCGCGGTGACCAGATCGTCGTATTTTTCCCTCCGCCTGATCAGCCGGGCCGCGCCGTTGTCCACGAGCACCTCCGCCGCTCGTGGGCGGGAGTTGTATTGGCTGCTCATCGTGAAACCGTACGCCCCTGCGGTGAAGATGCAGATGAGGTCGCCGCGCGAAACCGGCGGCAGCCAACGGTCTTTGGCCAGAAAATCCCCGCTTTCGCACACCGGCCCCACGATATCGACCAGCACCGATCCGGGTTGGTGCAGATCGGCCCGTCGATCCGTCGGCACGGCGCCCTTGGCGGGTTTCACCGGCCAGGCGAAGTGGAAAGAGCCGTACAGCGCCGGGCGGATCAACTCCGTGATCGCCGCATCGACGATGATGAACTGTCGATTGCCGGAGACTTTGGTGTAAAGGGTACGGGCGAGGAGGACCCCGGCATTGGCGGCGATGCTTCGTCCCGGTTCGAGAAGCACGGTGAGACCGCGACCACGGAGCAGCGGAACAATCTCCGCGGCGTAGGCCGACGCCGACGGCGCCTCGCCGCCGTCGTAGTGGGCACCGAACCCGCCGCCGATGTTGATGGCCTGGATTCGGTGGCCCTCGCCGCGCAATTCGTCGATCAGAGCGAGCCCCTTTGCGATCGACTCGACGTACGGCGCGATGGTGTTCACCGGAGAACCGATGTGCAAGTGGATGCCGCACAGGTCGAGTCCGGGACGATCTCGGAACTCTCCAAATACGCGGCGGGCACGCTGCAAGTCCACGCCGAACTTCGTCTCCCGCTTTCCGGTCGTCGTATAAACATGGGTCTTGGGATCGACGTCGGGATTCACCCGCAGGGCCGTGCAAGCGGTTTTACCCAGTTTGGCCGCGATCAACGCGAGATTGTCCAGTTCGGCCTCGGATTCGACATTGAACCAGCCAATGCCCACGGCCAGCGCCGTCCGGATTTCCGCGTCCGTCTTCCCGACACCCGCGAATACGATCCGCGCCGGGTCGGCATCAACTTCAAGCACGCGTTGGAGCTCGCCGCCGCTGACCACGTCGAAGGCCGCTCCTTGATCCTTGAGAAGTCGAAGAATGGAAAGATTCTGGCAGCTCTTGACCGAAAAACAGATCATCGCGTCCAACGGCGAAAAGGCTCGCGTGGCGCGATCGTAATGATCCAGCAATGTCTTTTTCGAATAGACGTAAAGCGGTGTGCCGAACTGGTCGGCGAGTGACGGCAACCCGACAGACTCACAATGAAGTACGCCGTCGTCGTAGTTAAAGTGGTCCATCGCTTTGCGCCTCCGCCCGTGGCGGACTTCCTAATCGACACTATACTATCGTAAGTGTCGAGGCCTGCACGCGCCGGAGCTATTGGTTTTGGGCGAATCGCCAGATGTCATTCTCTATACAGACGGGGCGTGCAGCGGCAACCCCGGTCCCGGCGGTTGGGCCGCCATCCTGAAGCATCCCCTAAGTCAACGGGTAAAATCCCTTTCCGGCGGTGAACCTCAAACAACCAACAATCGCATGGAGCTAACCGCCGCGATTGAGGGCTTAAGAAGCCTCAAGGCCGATCGCCGCTGCCGCGTACATCTCATCAGCGACAGCGAGTATTTGATTCTCGGGATGACGCAATGGATCGAGGGTTGGATTGCCAACAACTGGCGACGCGGCAAGAAAAGCGACTCATCGCCGGTGAAGAACGTCGATCTTTGGAAATCACTACACGAACTTGCCCAGCGGCATGATGTGACCTACGAACACGTCGCCGCCCATACCGGCCATCCCGAGAATGAGGAATGCGACCGTCTCGCCAACGAGGAGATCAAGGCTCTGCGCCGAGCGGAAAAGGACAAGAAAATGCTCGACGAGGTGTAGCACAGCCGCCCTCGGCTGTGCCATAGAACGGGAGGGCGAGGCTTTAGCGCCCCGCGACACATTGCGGTGAACATGCCCGCTTCACCTGTTCGATCGCCGCGTCGATCTCCTGTTCCGTCGTATGACGGCCCACGCTGAATCGCACCATTCCAAAAGCGATATCCTCCGAAACGTTCATCGCGGCAAGGGTGGCCGACCGCTCCCGATGTCCGGAATGACAGGCGGCCCCGGTACTGGCGCAGATTTCGGGACATGCGGCCAACACCTCCGCTCCAATCCGACCACGGAAGCCCACGCAACACGTACTCGGCAGGCGTTGCGTCGGATGTCCTAGCAGGATCGCTTGATCACCCAACGCTTTAGAAAGTCCGGCGTAGAGACGGTCTCGTAGACTCGTCAGCCGGGCGAGATCATCACGGCGCTGTGCGACCTCCGCGGCCGCACCCAAACCAACGATCAGCGCCGCCGGTTCGATGCCCGACCGACGATCCTGTTGATGACCCGCCCCATGATGCAACGGTTCGAGTTTGACGCCGCGCCTGATATACAGTGCTCCGATGCCCTGCGGAGCGTACAGCTTGTGGGCCGCCAGATTAAGAAAATCGACTCCAAGTTCCTTGACGCGTGTGGGAATCTTGCCGCACGATTGGGCCGCATCAGTGTGCATGAACACGCCGCCTTCGCGAGCGATTTCCGCGATTTCCGCAATGGGCTGAATCGTACCCACCTCGTTGTTGGCGTGCATGATGGAAATGAGGATGGTGTCCGGTCGAACCTCGTGGGCAACGGACTCGGGATTGACGCGACCATTGGAATCCACGCCGACATAAGTAATCTCGTATCCCTGTTCTTCCAGGTACCGGCAGGCGTTGAGCACGGCGGCGTGTTCGATCGCGGAGGTGATGATGTGTTTCCCGCGATCACGGAGGGCATGGGCTACGCCTTTGACGACGTGGTTGCAGCCCTCCGTCCCGCCGGAATTAAAGACAATCTCCTCAGGAGACGCGCCTAGGAGCGACGCCACTTGGGCTCGCGCCTTCTCGATGGCCTCACGAAGCGGGCGTCCCGCTACGTGCGAACTGGACGGGTTTCCATAGTTGCGCCCAAGGTATGGGAGCATCGCTTCGCGGGCCGCTTCGTCTAGCGGGGTCGAAGCGTTGTAGTCCAGGTAAATCATCCGCTTTAGTCCCTGTGGGTTGGTTTGTTGTTCGCCGGACGGCGAAGCCACCCGGCGTGGCTCCCGGCCGGTTCCGTGGTCCGATCATACCGTGGATCGTATGGGATTGCGATTGCATCGCGCGGGAATTGTTCAACCGATTGCCATCCCTGGTCGATGCTTCGATGAAGCCTTACCGACGGACCTGGACGGATCGATCACCGGTGGGTTGCGAGATAATAGCTGAGGACTCCGAAGGAGCTGCAAAATGACAATGGTAGAAACAGATCAACTTGTCGATACGATTCAGGGTTTGCAGGAAGCGACAAAGAGCGCATTGGCGAACGAATCGGTCGAAGATTTCGAGGCCTTCGAGCGTTACCTCAACGAGGTGGCAGCATTTGTCCGCGAGACCCAGCAGTCCTTATGGGCCAATGAGGCCCAAGCCGCCGTCCGCCGGCTGGAAAAAGGCGATCCGCTCACGAAACAAGATACAGATCTGATTCGCACCTTTCTCGTCTCCGACGCCGAGGGCTATTTGAAACATGAGAACAACTACCACGAATGGTTGAATGAGCTCAAGCGAATCGTTGACGATTTGTGCAAACGGGTTAATACCGTGAATCGCGATTCCATCGCCGACCTCCGAGGGATAATCAAAGATGCGGTTCGCCTGGTCCCGGACATCCGCAATTACCTTGACGAAAAGCGTCGGGTGGAGAAGTTCGAGCAGGCCCTTGACACTCTTGATAAGCCCTCGCGGGACATGCTCGTTCGCGTCCTGCGCGAGCAGCTCCGCAGCGTCAAACGATAAGCTTGGGAGGGCGAGCCTTCCGGTGAGCCGCTGACTTTAGAGGTAGCTCGGCGGGACCCCCACCTTCCCAAGATGGCCCCCTCCACCTGCGACCCAGTGGTTTCCGATCCAAGGAGCCTCGTCGCGGACTTGCCTTTTTCCCCTGCTTGAAGTATCCTCCCACCTCGTAACCGCCTTTGGGGCGGACAGTAAACCGTCGTTATTTGAGGATTCCGATGCCACGACCGACCAAAGCGTTCAAACGCCAGAAGATCAACGCCGCCGCTGCCTGGAAAAAGGGCGAGAAGAAAGAAGCCTACGAGCTTTGGGAAAAAGCTGCCAAGGGAATGCAAGAGCACCGCGATAAGAAGCGGAACAAGAAGAATCGGGCTGCTGAGTCCGCAGCCGCTCCCGAAGCGACGGCCTGATCGCCGTCATCGTTTCGAATGGCGAGGCGCTTGAGCCGAGAAGCTCATGAGCGACCTGTTCTGCCCAAAGTGCGATTATAACCTGACAGGGCTTACGGAGAACCGATGTCCGGAGTGCGGGACGGTATTTGATCCAGAAGAACTCGCGCGGCTGTTCGCCTCCTCACTGAAGCGTATCGGCCTTCCAGTCTTTGTCTTTCATCTGCTCTGGCCGCCCGGCCTGTTTGCCTTTTCGATCTATGTGACCGTCCTGGCCAACTTGGAGTGGCTATGGGGCACATTGGTGATCGCATTGGTGGTCTTTGCATTTCTCCAAACCACCGAGACGGTCCGCCGATTCGCTGCGACTTCCAGTGTTCGGCGCGGTGGAAGCCCAGTTCATCAGCCGCCCCTGGCCACCTTCGTCCGTAGCGTAATTGGATTGGTGATCCTGCAGTTGGCGCTTGCTTATGTAGGCTGCCGTGCGGCATGGGTACTGGCTTATTGATCTCACGCCAGACTGCTTGTCGCTTTGGCTACCAGGTGTAATGCACGGTGTACCGAATCGTTGCCTCGGCGTCTTTTTCGACCTCGATCGGAAAGTGGATGGTCCGCGAGTCGATCTTCTCGAACTCGTGCGTCTTCTTGCTGATCTGCCAATTCGTCCAGCGGTAAAGGTTTTCCTTGACGATGACCTTGACCTTTTCCTCCTTGTGATTACGGACTTTGATCTCGATGGTTTCGTCCATCCAGTCGCGAGCTAAATCTACGGCAAAGTCGGTCTGCCTGCGCTCGCCGACCACGTCAAAGGCGCTGCCCAACTTGATGAGCACTTCCTCATCCTTAGGCGTATGGTCGATGGTGTCTTCTCCGATGAACTCCAGGGTTTCGTCGGCGGGGTCCAGCTTGCTGACTCGAATTCGCCCCGACGGCAGCGGCATACCCATGCCGATGGCTTTTTCGTTCTTGAATTTCAAGTAGATGTCCACCTTCTGATTGGATTGCAGGCCGAAGTTGCGGTCAGTCATCGGGCTTCCGTAATTCGGATAGCGAGAACCCAGTCCATAGTACACCAGCACTTTTTCGCAAGGGACTTTTCGGGCCGTGGGGAATAGCTCAATCTGCTTGGTCGAGTTGTCCGGTAGCGTCGTAGGGCGGCCGAGCGTATACAGGTGGTATTCGAAGAAGGCTTTTTCCTCGAATCCGCCATCCGCTTCGGCGGTCATGGCCAGTTCCGCCATCCCTCGTTTTGCCATCATGCGCGGCGGGGACGGCTGCGGCGCGCGATGCACGTCGCCCGCGATCAGCTTGAGTTTGGCCTCAGGATAGGTCGCGCCGGATTGATTAATAATGCTGACCCACGCGCCGACGTCGAGTACGCCGCTGTTGGCGTCTTTCCCCTCGGCGAAGACGATGTTGTAATCCGTCCACCAGGTCATGGCCTTGGTTTCGTAGGTCACGCGCGTTCGGTGGTCGCCCGGTTTTTCCGTACGGACGTCCCATACCAGTGTCGGCTTGGTGATCAGTCCGCCCGGCAGTTCCGGGAAACGAACGTTGGAATATCCGTTGATGACCTGCACGCCGCCGTCCGCCCCTTTGAGCAGGAGACCGCCCATCGTGCTGAGCAGCGTGCCGGTGAATGTCTCCAGCTTTTCGCCGTGGGCTTGTTCGACGGTTATTTGCCGGTCCAGATATCGCTGCATCAGTTTTTCGGTGCTTACCAGGTCATATTCGTAGTTCTGTTCGAGGACATGCGTCCCGTTTGGATCGGTGACCGACGAGAACGAGACGGTCGTCGGCTCAATTTCTGAGGCCACATCGGTGAAGCGAATGGTGCTCCGCCCTTGTCCGAGCTTGAAGGGACGTTCCTGCTTGACGATGGCGTAGCCGGGAATCTGCTGCCGCCATTGCACTCCGTAGACAGCCTGCTGCATACCCGGTTGGTACATTTCCGGCGGAATCGACCCCGGCGTCGCGGTGCTGTAGATCGTCAGCGACGTCGATTCCTTGGCCTCTTCGGCCGCGAAGGCGTCAATGCAAAACACTCCGGTGACAAGAATGCAGATGAGGTTTGTACGAAAGGCATGTGCGGAATTCATAGTTATTTCCTAGTCCTTTTCTCCAATAAGCGATTCGGTTCGCGCCAGGGGTTAGCATTCCCCTATTTGACACCAAACTCTCCAAAAGGTTCCAACAATCTGAAGACTTGCAGCTTATTCTGTGCCAAGGACGTTGCGCATCGAGTACTGTCCCGGCGGCTTTCCGATGATCCATGCGGCCGCGCGAAGCGCTCCCGCGGCAAACGTCTCCCGCGAGTGGGCGATATGGCGTATGGTTATCGTCTCACCCGGTCCGCTGAAATGGATTTCATGCTGCCCCACGATGTCACCCATGCGCACGGCGTGCACGCCGATCTGACCCCTGGGCCTTTCGCCGACCGTACCATGACGGCCCATAACGACAGAAGTCGCATCCCCAGGGGGCGGCTCCGCACCCTTGCCCGCTCCCTTGCGTTCAAGGCACTGTTCGTTAGTTCGTTGGACCTCGGCCAGAATTGAGAGTGCCGTTCCGCTGGGGGCGTCGATCTTGTGTCGGTGATGCGTTTCAACGATTTCGACGTCATACTCCTTCCCCAATTCCCTGGCGAAACTCCCGAGGACGTTGAGTACCGCCTGTATGCCCACGCTGAAGTTGGCGGCCTTGACGATGGGAATGCTCCGGGCGACTTGATTGATCCGCGCCAGCTGTGCCTTATCATGCCCCGTCGCACCGATCACCATGGGAATTCGCTGCGTTTCGCACGCATCCAGCCACGGCATCGTGCCGGCGGCGTCTGTAAAGTCGATCAGCGCATCGCAATTGCTTTGGAGCTGGTCGCCCGTGCCCAACGTCGCGACGATCTGAAACCGCGAGTCACGTGCCGCCAATTCGAGCACGCATCGCCCCATCCGTCCCGCCGCGCCGGCAACTGCTAGTCGGATCATTTCGGCTTCCTGGTTTCCCACGCCCCAATTAAGGTATAGTCTGTGGCCGCCGACATATGAAAGTCAAGGAGGTTTGCCGGGGGCCGCTCGCGGGGATTAGTTCGAACCCGGCTCAGTGGATTGGGCCGCGCGCATCTTGTCGGGCCACAATGCGTACGGCTTGGCGGGGGCACGCTTGGCCAGCGATTCAGCCCCTCGAAGTGCGTCCTCACGTTCGTCGAGGTACCACAACACGAAAATATACAAGGCGTTTGCCTCCGCGCTTTGATCGGCGGCGTCAAACCAGCGGCGTCCTTGAATCCGAAGCTGGTATACGTCGGAGACGTTTCCAAACCGCTCGGTCATTCGCAGGTCGTGTTGAAAGGGGTTGCTGTCGCGGCGGACCAGTTCCTCCAATAACGCCAATGACGTACTCGAAGCGCCAACCGACAAATAGCAAAACAGTTCGCCGATTCGCGACTCGAAATCCGACGGGTCAAGGGTGATCGCCGATTCGAAAGCCCGCATCGCCCGGCGGTATCTCTCCTCGCGGAACAACGCCCATGCCTCCCCCTCAACCCGTTGCTGTGCGACGGCGTCGTTGCGGTCCAGAAGGTCACCCAACGTCGGCGCGTCCGTTAAGTCCTCTTCGTCGTCTTCATCAAGGAATGGCGTTCGAGTCAATGACGATTGGACGTCGACCAGCCCGCCGCCTTTGGCAATGGCCCGATAAATCGGAGCGTTAAGGGACGTTCCGGTGATCAGGCCATATCGGCGCGTGAGTACTCCCGTACGGTCGCTGCCCTGTCGGCGGCTCCCGAATCCTCCATAACGCTCAAAGGCCCTCTGTTTGGAGGGGGACAACGCGTTTCGAACTCTCGGTGCCGCGGGTGTTCCGCTCGCGGCCTTCAAGGCAACTGCCCAGACATCACCGGGAAGTGCGAAAGGTGTAAAACCAGTCCGTTCGTTTGGCCCGCGACCGAACGTCCGGTAATTCTGCAGAATATCCCGCTGAACCTCGTTTTGGTAAATCCCGCTTAGCGCTCTCCATTCACGCAAAGTATGCTGCACATTGCCATAGGCATCGATCGGAGTTAACAGACCTTCGTCGAATTCAGATATTTGGGCCGAAAGCACCCGGCAGAATGCCAGCAGCCCGATTGTGCACAAAAATACTAGCTGTAACTTCTTATGGCCCATATCGTTACCGAGTTTTCCCGGCTTTTCGGGAACGCCAATCGTCTTATTCCTCCAATGGCCCATAATGGGGATCGGCCATTATCAATCCAGGAATTCATAGAGCATTTCCAGATTTCTTCGGGAAAACCTTTTACCAAGCCTTTCCTCGTGGGCGGCGGATGCCTCTTCCGCCGCACCTATCCATATTATGCTACGAATTGGGCAGAGGCGGAGTTGAACCGCCGACACACGGATTTTCAGTCCGTTGCTCTACCAACTGAGCTACCTGCCCGTTAGCACGGTTTCGGAGCGTGCCGCGCCGAGACCGCCTAGTGAGGCAACATAGAATAGCCCTTGCCGATGGTCAAGAAAGCACCGGAATAAAGCGTGGGAGGAACTAATCCGACATCCTCCTATTGACAGTGCGCATGTAAGAATGTATCCTGTAGAGCATGCAGTTGAGCAGTCTCTCATTGTGGGCTTGGCGTTGGCGACCCATACATAGCGCCGGGGTTGCCATTGCTCGCGCCCGTCTGTCGTAAAGCCTGACGAAACGTAAGTAGAGCATCACCCACCCGGCGTCGGATTCGTTCCGAGGGCGGGTTTTCTTTTTTAGGAATTGGATCGGTCATGGGATTGGAACATCGGCTGGTCGCCGCACAACGGGAATGTCCTGGGGACTTGGTGACACCGGTCTCGGCCTACCTTCGGCTCAAGGGGCGAGGTGCACGCTTCCTCCTCGAATCGGTCGAAGGGGGCGAACGGTCATCGCGTTTTTCAATTCTCGGATTGGGTTCCCTTTCTCGGATCTGGGCGGATTCAACCGGGACACTTGCTCGTGATCAACTTGGAATAGTTACACGACTGGCAGGCCCCGAACGTGATCCGCTTGATGAGGCCCTCAGGTTTATTCATTCATGGACGGTTGAAGAGGATTTCCCATTGCCGCCCTGCGCCGGCGGACTGGTTGGGACCGTCGCGTACGATTATGCCCGCCGATTGGAACGTTTGGGCTCGCCGCCGCCCGGTGCAGCTCTGCCGGACGTGCTGTTTGAATTCGTTAGTGAAGTCGTGGTTTTCGATCACCTCCGTCATGAGTTGCAAATCACCGTATTGGCGGAGGAGCAAGATCGTTCAAGAGTCAGGGACCGCCTGGATGAAATCGAGGCGGCGCTGGTTTGCGCCGACCCCGACGAGCGAGTGCCCTCAAAGCGCCCGCGTCTCCATGCCACGATGTCGGACCAGGCCTATTGTGCCGGCGTCGAGCGTCTGCTGGCACACATTCGGGACGGAGACATTTTCCAGGCGGTGCTTTCGAAAGAGACGGATGTCCAGGATTCGCCGCCGTTGTTTGGAGTCTATCGCGCTCTTCGGCGAGTCAATCCATCGCCCTACATGTTCTACCTTGATTTGGGAGATGTGGTGGTGGCCGGTTCATCTCCGGAGTCCGCCGTCCGAATGAACGACGGTCAGGTGCGTTTGCGGCCGATTGCGGGAACCCGCCGCCGAGGCGCCACCGAATCCGAGGACCAGTCGTTGGAGCAAGAACTCAGGGAGAGTCGTAAGGAGCGAGCCGAACATGCCATGCTCGTGGACCTCGCCCGAAACGATCTGTCGCGCGTGGCCGTTCCGGGCTCAGTCCGCGTGCGGGAGCTCGCCCAGGTCGAGCGGTTTTCCCATGTCATGCACCTGGTCAGCGACGTGGAAGGTACTGTGCCAAACGGATTCTCCCCGGCGGACGTGATTCGCGCAACGTTTCCGGTGGGTACCGTTTCGGGTGCGCCAAAAATCCGGGCCATGCAACTCATCGACGACTATGAGGCCTCGCGCCGCAACCTGTACGGCGGCTGCCTGGGGTACATTGGGCGCAATGGTGACATGGACATGGCCCTGGTGATTCGCAGCGCGGTTCGCGCAGGCGGGCGAACAACGATCCGCGCGGGCGCCGGGGTGGTCGCCGGATCGACGCCGGAGGGTGAACTCGCCGAATGTCGTTCGAAGTTGGAGGCGATGCGGACCGCGATTCACATGGCCGCCGGCTGTCAACAAGAGGAGTCTGAAGCGGGCGAGGTGGTGGAGGTGTCCCGCGGCGCCGAGGAGACGCGGTCATGATTCTGGTGATCGACAACTACGACTCATTCACCTTCAACCTTGTCCATGAATTGCAGCGGCTCGGCGGCGAAGTGGTCGTGCGCCGCAATGACGCCATCTCGGTCGAAGATATCGAATTGATGCTGCCGAAGCAGATCGTGATCTCGCCCGGTCCGGGGCATCCGTCCACCGCCGGCATCTGCACAGGCCTTATCCGCCGCTTCGCAAGCAGGATACCGATTCTTGGCGTGTGCCTCGGACATCAGGCGATCGGACACGCTTTCGGGTCGGCCGTCGTCCACGCCGAGTACCTGGTGCACGGTGAGGCCTCGCGCGTCTATCACGATCCGGCGCCCTTGTTTCGCGGAATGAGGAACCCGTTCCTGGCGGGGCGCTATCACTCCCTGGTGATCGAGGAATCCAGCCTATCGAAGGATTTCCGGGTCACGGCGTTTACCAACGACGGCGAAATCATGGCCGTCTCTCACCGGGAGTTTCCATTGCACGGCGTACAGTTTCATCCCGAAAGCATTCTGACGCCCGAAGGACCGACCCTGCTTCGCAACTTTCTGGAGGAGGGTAGGTGATGCAATCTTCGACACCGGCGTCTCCGACAAATCCAAGTTCGAACGGGGCCAACGACACGGGTCCGGCAAGCACTCTCGAGCGAGCGACGAACTCAATTCGAGCGGGCAACTCGTTGAGTGAGCAGGATTCGTTTTTGGCCATGCGGGCGCTGACGGTCCCGGGGATTCCTCAGGCGGTGTCGTCGGCTTACCTCGAAGCACTTGTGGTCAAGGGCGAAAGCGTGGACGAGATCGTGGGCAGCGCCCGGGCCGTACTCTCGCAGGCAGTCCCATTTCCAAAGCAAGACGAAGCATTGGACACCTGTGGGACGGGCGGCGACGGCGGCGCAACCTTTAATGTTTCGACTGCGGCGGCTCTAGTCGTCGCGGCCGCGGGTGTTGAAGTGGTTAAGCACGGCAATCGTTCTTCGAGCGGGCGGGTGGGAAGCGCGGACCTGCTTGAGGCGCTGGGGATACGAATTGACGTGTCGCCGGAGGAATTGCTGGAGCGGTTGCGGCGATTTCGGTTCGCGTTTCTCTTTGCGCCGCAGTTTCACCCCGCGGTAAAGGCACTGGCTCCCGTGCGTCGCCAGCTTAAGCGACCAACGATCTTCAACCTGATCGGACCGCTCTGCAATCCGGCCCGCCCGCCGTTTCAGGTAGTCGGCGTGTGCAGCCCTGCCATCGCGGAACGCATGGCTTTGGCCATGAGCCGCCTTGGATTGCGACGAGCCGCAATTGTCACGGGTCCAGACAGAATCGATGAGCTGGCCCCGAGTGGCGAGAATCGCGTGTGGTTCGTTGCCGGGAGCGAGATTACACCGAGTCTACTATCCGCCTCCGACGCAGGATTGGCCCATTGCGAACTTGCGGAGCTTCGCGGCGGCGACGCTGCCACGAACGCGGAAATCGTAAGGGCGGTACTACGCGGCGAGCGCGGCGCGCCGCGCGACGCGGTGCTGATGAACGCGGGATTGGCGTTGGTCGTGGCTGGTCGGTGTCCTACGCTGGCCCAGGGGTGTGCGTGCTGTGCCGAAGCAATCGATCAGGGCGCAGCTCTTCGGTTGCTTGAGGATCTTCGCGAGGAGGGTTGCAGTGAGGGGCCGCGCGCATGACCGGCTTTCTGGCGAAGGCGATGGAAGCGGCGGCCCAGCGAAGCGCGCGATGGCGCGCGGATGGGTTGCTACAGACGCTGCAACGGGAAGCGCCCCAGCGCGGAGCGAGAAGAAGTTTCATATCGGCACTGCGAAACATGCGACGGCCCGCAGTCATTGCGGAGTTCAAGCGGGCTTCGCCGTCCCGCGGTCCAATCGCCGTTGATTCTGACCCCGTCAAGGTGGCGGCGGCCTATGTCCGCGGCGGCGCGGCGGCGCTTTCCGTGCTAACGGAGTCGCAGTGGTTTGGCGGATCTCTGGAGGACCTGCGGGCGGTACGTGCGGTGTGCGATCGACCGATCCTGCGAAAAGACTTCCTGGTCGACGAGTACGATCTTCAAGTATCAGCAGCCGCCGGCGCGGATGCGGTCTTGTTGATTGCCGCCGCTTTCGAGACGCCACGACTGGCTGACCTGGTCGCCTGTGCGGAGAAACTGGAGATAGACGCCTTGGTGGAAGCGCACGATCAGCGCGAATTGGAACGTGCCGAGGCGGCAGGGGCAAAATTGATCGGAATCAACTCCCGCGACCTTGGGACACTTGAGGTAGATGTCGCCGGGGCGCTTCGGCTGCTCGGTCAATTGCACACCGGCGCTGTGAAAATCCTCGAGAGTGGTCTGCGATCACGCGCGGATATGGAAGCTGCGGGTGACGCCGGTGCGGATGCCGTATTGATCGGTGAGTATCTCATGCGATCAGGAAATCCTTAAGCGGCAATGCGCGAACTGATTGGGCCTACAGTAATCGAGGATAGGCAGTCGCGTGGGGAAAGAGTCAGCAGGGAAAGTACATGAATACCTGGATCAAGACTTGTGGAATGACCAACGCGGAGGATGCGATCGCCGCGGCCCAACTCGGCGCGGACGCCGTGGGGCTGGTGTTCCACGGTCCGAGTTCACGTTGTTGCCCGCCTAATGAGGCGACTCGGATTATGGCCCAACTTCCTCCAGAGTGCGCAGTGGTGGGTGTCTGGTTGGAGGAGTCAGCCGCGGAGATTATAAAGATTGCCGCAACTCTGCGCCTGTCCTCGATCCAAACTTACAGTCCGGCGGCCGCGGGAGAGTTGGCACAGGCCGGATACAACGTGATTCCCGCGATCAGACTGACCGGCCCGGCGGCAAAGGTCGCGGAATGGGCGCGACTACTAGAATCCGGCCGATTCGCAAGAATGATTGTGGATTACCGGGGTTGCAAGAACCCCGTGGGTACCTGGGACGCAGCCGACCTCGTTCCGTTTCGTGGTCGTACGAGTGTGGTGCTCGCTGGAGGTCTCACCGACGAGAACGTCGCCGTCGCGCTTCAACGGTGTGAACCGGATGGAGTGGATGTCGCGTCGGGGATCGAAGGTAGTCCGGGCAAGAAAGATCACCAGAAGATGAAACGATTCATGCAGGAGGTTCGTGAATGGGACGCCAGGGTTTCTTCGGAAAATTCGGCGGGCGCTTCGTTCCCGAAACGGTAATTCCCGCGCTCGACGAGCTTGAGTTGCTTCGGCGCAAGCTCCTGCCCAGCGGGGAGTTTCGGCAGCGGTACGATCTGCTTCTACGCTCCTGGGCAGGACGACCGACTCCGCTGTACGAGGCCACACGTCTCGCGCGGGCATGGAACCCCCGTGTGCAAGTCTTTCTTAAACGTGAAGACTTGAACCATACCGGCGCGCACAAGATTCTCAACGCCCTGGGGCAAGGCCTGCTCGCCCAGATGGCCGGGAAACGACGCATCGTGGCCGAGACCGGCGCGGGTCAGCACGGCGTGGCCGTCGCGTCGGTCTGCGCCATGCTCGACCTTTCCTGCACGGTTTACATGGGTTCGATCGACATGGAAAGACAAGCTCCGAATGTCGCAAGGATGCGGCTTCTCGGCGCCGAGGTCCGTCCGGTCACGTGTGGGTCTTGCACGCTCAAGGACGCCACCAGCGAGGCCATCCGCGATTGGGTCACCCAGGTGCGGACGACACACTACCTGATCGGCTCCGTGGTCGGTCCCGCGCCTTACCCGCTGCTTGTGCGGACATTTACGTCACGCATTGGGCGAGAGGCTCGCCGTCAGGTTCGCACCGCCACGGGACAACTTCCGGACGCAGTTGTGGCCTGCGTGGGCGGAGGCTCGAACGCCGTCGGAATCATGCACGCGTTTGTTAACGACAAGAATGTGTCGTTGTACGGAGTCGAGGCGGGTGGTCGCGGAACGAGGTGCGGCCACCATGCCGCAAGTCTCTCCCTCGGCCGGCCCGGCGTACTGCACGGGGCGCATTCCTACGTACTTCAAGACGCCGAGGGACAAATCGATTCAACGCACTCGATTTCCGCGGGGCTGGACTATCCCGGCGTCGGCCCGGAACTCTCGTTCCTGCGCGAGAAAGGGCGATTGCAAGTGGCGACCGTCACCGACGCCGAAGCAAAGTCCGCGTTCGAGGAATGCGCCGAGGCAGAGGGAATTCTGCCGGCCTTGGAATCAGCCCACGCCCTGGCTTTCGCGGGAAGACTGGCCCAAAGCAAGCGCCCGCCGTCCGTCCTGCTCGTGAATCTCTCGGGACGCGGCGACAAGGATTTGTCCGCCATCGATGCAACTGCGCTTGCTAAGACTCGCGCTATCCCCGACCGCGTGCGCAGCCGGTTGACAGAGAGATCGACGAGCTCCACTACTTTGGAACGAATAGGCATGAATGGACGGCGAGCACGCGGGATGTGACCTCATGAACGTAGAACTCGCCAGAAACTCGCGCAGGCAAGGACGTAAGTCCCCAGCGATCGATGGGAAAATCGAGTCCGTCATTCGCGCGCGCCTGGAATCGGGCGGGAAAGCGGTCGCTCCATTTCTTACCGCGGGATTTCCTGATCGCCCGACGTTTGTGCGGCTTCTAGGAGCGATGCAGGAGGTCGGGTCGGATATCATCGAAGTCGGCCTTCCATTTTCCGATCCACTCGCAGACGGGGGCAGTGTTCAATTCGCAAGCCAACAATCACTTTCGAACGGCGGCAATGTCACGCGGGCGTTGGAGGATATTGCGGCGGCCGCGATTGCGGTTCCCGTGGTTGCGATGAGTTACATCAATCCGATCCTCGCGCAGGGCGTTTCCTGGTTTGCCCGAGAGGCCCGTGCGGCCGGCGTTTGCGGTGTCATTGTTCCGGATGCACCGCTCGATCGCATGAACCGAGCCGCCGTTGATCTTGAGCCGCTTTCGACGCACATGGAACGAGTTCTGCTCGCCGCGCCGACATCGAGCGATTTTCGTCTCCGGGCGATTGGAAAGGCCACGCGAGGGTTTCTGTATGCGGTCACGGTGACCGGCGTCACCGGCGTGCGCGAAGGCATTCCCGCCGCGGCGCTGGAATTCCTCCGTTGCGCTCGCAGCGCGACGCGTCGTCCGGTGCTCGCCGGATTTGGGATCGGCGACGCTGGTACAGCCCGAAGGGTCGCCGAACACTGTGACGGCGTCATTATCGGCAGCGCCATTATTGAGGCAATCCGCGACGGGAACAGGAAAGGTGCGATCCGCCGGGCCGTGCGGCTCGTGAAGTCGATTCGTAACGCGCTCGGTCCCGACTGATTTTAGTCAATGAGTACTATTGGAGACAGTTAGATGTTAATCCTGATGCGCGGCGACGCCACGACCAAGCAGACCGGCCGAGTCCTAACCCTTATCGAAGACGCCGGATGGACGCCATTCGTATCGAGAGCGCTCGGTCGCAGAGTCATTGCCTTTGCCGGCGAAGATTCGGGCATGGTTCAGGCGGCGAGCGTTCTCCCCGGCGTGGAGTCCGTACAGTCACTGGGCGGGGCCAAGTTATCGACTCGGGCCTTTCGTTCCGAAGACACGGTGGTACGGATCGGCGGGCGAGGCGACTGTGAAGCGGTCGAAGTGGGGGGCGAGAGCTGCGTTGTCATGGCAGGCCCCTGCTCCGTCGAGAGCCGCGAATTGTTGATCCGTTGTGCCGAGGGCGTCCGCGACGCCGGGGCGAGGGCGCTTCGCGGAGGGGCGTTCAAACCACGCACCAGTCCGCATTCGTTCCAGGGTTTAGGCGTCCGCGGTTTGGAAATCCTCGCCGAAGCTCGTCGAATCACTCGCCTGCCCATCGTCACGGAAGTGCTGCGCATCGAAGACTTGCCGGTCATCGTCGAACACGCGGACCTGCTTCAGATTGGGACACGCAACATGCAAAACTTCCCGCTCCTTCGCGCCGCGGGGGAGACCGGACGACCCGTCCTCCTTAAACGCGGCATGATGGCGACCATAGACGAATTGCTCATGGCGGCGGAATACATCCTTGCGACCGGCAACGACGCGGTGATCTTGTGCGAGCGGGGCATCCGCACCTTTGAACCGAGTACGCGCAGCACGCTGGATGTTGCGGCCGTACCCGTGCTCAAGTCGCGCAGCCACTTGCCGGTGATCGTTGATCCGAGTCACGCCGCTGGCCGCAGAGACCTGGTGATTCCGCTGGCCCTCGCCGGCGTCGCTGCGGGCGCGGACGGCCTGCTGGTCGAGGTTCATCCGGAGCCCAAAGCCGCCCTGACTGACGCCGAGCAGGCCCTTTCACTGGCGGATTTCCAGCGACTAATGCAGGCTGTTCCCGGCTTCCAGTCGAGCCGAGCATACGGAAAATGAAAGGCGACGGCTATGGTCGAACATCGTGGCGATGCCTAACCGAGAGTAGGCCGGTTGACGGCCGATTCGCAAATAGAGTATGCTGTTCGAATAATCCGCATCAGGGAGAATTTCCGTTAGGTAGGGCTTGAACCGGGATGAGAGTAGGTAATTCATCGAGAGTGTTTCGTCCGCTTTGGCGCGCGGCGCGATATGTACTTTCGCTGGTTCTGGTGCCTACATTGATTATGCGTCCCGCCTTCGGCGGCACGGTGATCTTGCACCACCACGGCCCCCACGAGGTTCATGCCCATGCGGTTTCTCATTCGCAACTCGAAGATTGGTGCGACGAACATCAGCACTGGCATCACCGCCAGGAGTCCGGCGGGCAGGACTCGCCGGAAATGCCCACGCGTACGGATCACACCACTGACAGTTCAATCGATGACGTTTTCCATGGCACTGTGGTTTTCGTTCATTCTCCTTTGATCGTCCGCCAGGTTTGCCGACTAGTCTTGCCGTGGCACAACGGCCCGCCGCTCTGTACGAAAGCCGGAGTTGGCTGGGCCACGACGGGGCAGTCGCTCGAGCGTCATTACTTGTTTAACGACACCTCACAGCCATTCCCAGCGGGGATATCCGCCACGACGGCCCTCCTGCTTCGCAGTCACGCCCTGTTGATCTGATTCTTTCCTAGCTAACTACTGCGCATCTAGTAATTGTTCGCGCGAGAGCTGTGTTTATACCTGCGCGCCGGGTTTGATTTTCATCACAATGGGGCATTACCGATATGAAAGTATCCTTGCATTTCATTGAAGCGATGGCCGTGCTCTTTTGCATGACGATCGCCGGCTGCACGCGGCAACCGTCGTCCACTGCAGATGCAACGAGCCATTCGGCGGAAAAGGATCATGGGGGCGGAGGCCATCACCACGGAACCAATGCCGAAGAACTGGAGCCGATCAGCATAACGCTGTTCACCCCCAAGGTCGAATTGTTCATGGAATATCCACACCTGATCCAAGGGGAAACCGCTACGTTTCTCGCTCATCTGACCGTGCTTGCCACGGGCGAGCCGGTACGATCCGGGACACTTATTCTTGAAGCGCAGGGCAGCGATGGGAAAGGCGTACGGGTGCAGATGGATGCGCCGGCGCGCGACGGACTGTTCAAGCCCGAGGCGGTATTTCCAGCGCCTGGCCCGTACACGTGCAAGTTGATCGTTCGCAGCGATCAGGTCCAGGACACGATCGAAATCGACGACCTTGTTGTCCATTCTGACCTACATGCCGCACAACATGCCGCCGAGGGACTCGATGGGACAGATCCACCCGATTCCGTGCCATTCTTGCTGGAACAGCAGTGGAAGATCGGAGTCCTACTCGCCCAGGCGTCGAAACGCACGCTGACCGAGCGACTGCGGATACCGGGACAAATTGAAGCGGCTCAGGGTGCATCCGCAGCGGTCAGTCCTCCGTTGGCGGGCAGACTCGTTCGAGTCCCGGGGAGGGGTTTCCCGGGCATCGGGGAAACCGTGCGGGCAGGCGATACCCTGGCCTACATTGAGCCTCCACTCTCCGTTAGCGCAGAACTTACGCTTCGCGCCTTGGACCTGGACATGAAGGCGATCGAGGTCGAACGGACCGTTTCCGAAGCGCGACGCCGCCTGGAGTTCTCAGCAAAAGCGCATGATCGTTCCCATAAGCTGATTGAGGAGGGCATCGGCAGCGAAAAACAGTTCGATGAGGTCAAACGAGACCTCGAGTTGGCGCAAATCGACTTCGAAGGCGCGGTGGCCATGAAGCGCTATTTCGAAAGCGCGACCGCGAAGCTGAACGAACTTCGCGGGAATATTGCTCCCACCGAAGATACGGCTGCCTCGACGCCTTCGGCATTACGGATGCCGCTCATTTCTCCCATTCGTGGACGAGTGGAATCGGTGGAGCATATTGAAGGCGAGCACGTCGATGCCCACCAGGAAGTGTTCCGCATTGTGAATAACGACCCTATTTGGGTCGAGGGGAGAATCTCTGAGTTCGACTTCGCGAAGTTGACTGACGCCGTCGGCGCACTCATGACGCTCCCATCGTTGCCGGATCGACGGATCGACATCCTCGGTTCCGGGGGCGGGAGGCTCGTCACCGTGGGTCAGCTGGTCGATCCGGTCTCGCGGACGGTGGTTATCCGTTATGAATTGCCAAATCCCGAGTCAATGCTGAGAGTCGGAATGCTCGCGGATATCTTCCTCGAAACAAACCGAGTCGTGGAGGCCGTTGCGATGCCGGAAGAGGCCGTCGTGATGGAGCAAGGGCAGCCTACCGCGTACGTGCTTATTCACGGCGAGCTTTTTCAAAGGCGCGAGCTTGAGCTTGGCATTCGCGACGGCGGTTTCGTCGAGGTTAAGAAGGGTCTGAATGCCGGCGAACGCGTTGCAACGAAGGGCGCATTTGCGATCAAGCTCGCGGCGCTGTCGCCGGCGTCGTTCGGCCATGGCCATGCTCACTAAGGAAACGAACCGATGATTAACGCACTCATCCGCTGGTCACTTGCCAACCGTCTGGCGGTCATGATTGTGTCCATCCTGCTCCTCATTTCGGGGACCTTCGTGGCTACCACGATGCCGGTAGACGTCTTCCCCGACCTGACTGCCCCGACGGCCACGGTCATCGTCGAAGGTCATGGTATGGCACCGGAGGAGATGGAAACGTTGGTCACGTTTCCCATCGAGACCGCGGTCAATGGAGCGGCAAACGTCCGCCGGGTCCGCTCGGCCACCGCGGTCGGTATTTCAGTCGTATGGGTGGAGTTTGAATGGGGTACGGATATCCATCGGGCACGACAAACCGTCGCTGAAAGATTGCAGACCGTCACAGGCAACCTGCCGCAGGAAGTCGAAGTCCCCGTGCTGGCGCCGGTCTCGTCCATCATGGGGGAGATCCTGTTTGCCTCGCTGACATCCGACCGCCACAGCCAGCTGGAGCTTCGCACGACGGCTACAGGCGAAATGCGGCGGCGGCTGCTCTCCGTCGCGGGCGTCTCGCAAGTGACGCCCATCGGCGGCGATGAAAAGCAGTACCAGGTCATTCTGTCGCCGGAGCGTTTGCGAGCCTACCAGGTCGGGCCTGACGAGGTCGCTGAAGCGCTCCGGCGGAGCAACGAGAACACTTCCGCCGGCTTTCTGATCGTCGGAAGCCAGGAATCCATCATTCAAGGCATTGGGAGAATCCAAACCACGGAAGACATCGGCAACACCGTCGTAGCTTTGCGCAAGGAGCGGGGGGTCAAAGTTTCCGATTTGGGGGTCGTCGGCATCGGCGCGGCGATCAAGCGCGGCACCGGCTCAGCTTCGCGTCGCGGTCCCAATTGGGAACCCATCACCGAGCCCGGCGTCATCATCGCCATTCAGAAGCAGCCCGGTGCAAACACACTGGAGCTAACCGATCGCCTCGACGTAGTCCTTGACGAGATTCAGCCGACACTTCCCGAAGGGATGTTCATCAACAAGAACCTCTTCCGTCAATCCGCCTTCATTGCCACCTCCGTCCACAATACGGTCCTCGCCCTCCGCGACGGCGGCATCATGGTCATCCTTGTGGTTGTGCTTTTCCTGGCCAGCGTGCGGGCCAGCGTAATTACAATTCTGGCCATTCCCATGTCACTGGTCACCGCCATCCTGACGCTCAAGGCATTTGGGGCAAGCATCAACACCATGACCCTCGGCGGCATGGCCATCGCCATCGGTGCGCTCGTTGATGACGCGATCATCGACGTGGAAAACGTCGTGCGGCGGCTTCGAGAAAATGCCGCCAGACCGGATATTGAACGACGCCCGGTGTTGGAGGTGATTTACAAGGCGAGCGTCGAAGTACGGGCATCCATTGTCTTCGCTACACTCATTATTCTGCTCGTATTTGCACCTATCTTCTTCCTTTCCGGCCTGGAAAGCCGATTGCTCAGGCCGCTGGGGATCGCCTTTTCCGTATCGTTGGCCGCCTCACTGATCACCGCCCTTACCTTGACGCCCGCGCTTTGCTACTTCCTGCTGGCCCGCAATCGTGCGACTGGTGATTTGCACGAACCCTGGGTGGTCCGTTCCTTGAAGCGCATGTATGCAGGTTCGCTCGACGCGGCCATGAGGCGCCCTTGGATGGTCATTCTGCCCACGTTGGGGATGCTGGCCGCTGCGATCATCGGGGCATCCCGTATGGGCCGCGCTTTTCTCCCAGAATTCAATGAGGGGGCGATGGTCGTCGGTATCGTCAGTGTGCCGGGAATCTCACTCGAAGAGAGCGACAAGCTGGCCCACATCGTCGAGAAGACGCTCATGCAGCAGCCCGAAATCGCGGCCATTGGTCGCCGCACCGGGCGCGCCCAGGAAGACGAGCACGTTCAGGGCGTCGAGGCCAGTGAAATCGACCTGACATTGGATATGGAAGCCCCGACGCGCTTGGGACTTGCCAGGCGAACGAAGCTGCAACTCCTCGATGCCCTACGGGGCGACCTTGCGTCCATTCCCGGCGTGCAGGCCACGTTCGGCCAGCCCATCGGGCACCGCATCGACCACATGCTCTCCGGCACGCGGGCCAACATTGCCGTGAAGATATTCGGGGACGATCTTGGAAAACTCCGCGACCTTGCCAAGAAAGTTGAATCCACAATGCGCGAAATCCCCGGAGTCGTGGACCTATCGACTGAGCAACAAGTAGACATTCCAACGCTGCGGATTGACTTCAATCGCGAGGCCATTGCACGATATGGACTGCACGTCGAGGACGTTGCCCGTACGCTGGAAATGGCCTTCCGTGGAGAAGCCGTCGGCAGGATCATCGAAGGGCGGAACGCCTTCGATCTGGTCATCCGCCTGGGTGATCCCACGCAGGTATCTATGCCAATGGTCGGCGACGTCCTCGTGGACACACCGGCCGGGTTCAAGGTACCGCTGAAGGCTCTTGCGGCAATCTACGAGGATGTAGGTCCGAACCTCATCAGCCGGGAAAACGTGCAGCGCAAAATCGTGGTCATGTGCAACGTATCCGGGCGAGACCTTCGCGGAGTCGTGGAGGATATCCAGTTGGCGGTGACCCAATCGGTCCAGTTTCCCCGCGGCTATTACGTCGAATACGGCGGACAATTTGAAACCGCCGAGGCGACAGGACGGCTATTGGCGATCCTCGGCGTCATGGTCGTGGCGGGCATCGGGTTCCTGCTCCACGTCGTGTTTCGGTCTGTGCGCGACGCGTTGCTCATCATGGTAAACCTGCCGCTTGCCCTGATCGGAGGAGTGGCCGGCGTTTATCTCTCCGGGGGCGTTCTTTCCGTCGCCTCGGTGATAGGGTTCATCACCGTTTTCGGCGTCGCCGCGCGAAACGGCATCATGATGGTGGCGCACATTCGGCACCTGGAACGATTTGAGGGTGTGAGCAATTTCCGCGAGGCCGTGCGCCGTGGTGCGATGGAGCGACTTTCGCCGATTTTGATGACCGCACTCGCCGCGGGGCTTGCTTTGATCCCCTTGGCGATGGTGGGAGACAAGCCCGGAACTGAAATCCTTACGCCTATGGCGATTGTCATTCTGTTCGGGTTGCTGTCCTCGACCTTTCTGAACATGGTAGTCGTACCGGCGTTGTTTGTTCGCTTTGGCAGGCCGGTCGAGGCCGAGGCCCCGGTTAACATTCAGCCCGAACTGGCGCGATTGGCGCACGCAATTCCGGCCGCACCGATATGAGAAGAGCGACTCTGCATTAACGATCGTTGCCGATTCTGATTGGTCTCAACCTCCGAAGCGGAAGCGAAGAATCGCCCAAAGGGCCTTGAACCCGTCAATCATGCCGATTTTCTTGCCTTCCGCGTAGTCGCGGCCCGCGTAGCTGATGCCCACCTCGTAGACCCGCCAACGACCCTTGGCCACCTTTGCCGTTATTTCAGGCTCGATGGTGAAGGAATCGCTCCGCAGCTTAAGGGAGCGAGCGACTTCGGCGCGAAACACTTTGTAGCACGTCTCCATGTCGGTGAGGTTCAGGTTTGTCAGCATATTCGACAAGAGCGTCAAGAAGCGGTTGCCCACGTAATGCCAAAAGAGATGCACCCGGTGGTATTCCGAACCGACGAACCGCGATCCGTATACCACATCCGCTTTGCCTTCCAGGATTGGTCGCAAGAGCTGTGGATAATCCCGCGGATCGTACTCCAGGTCCGCGTCTTGAATCAGGATGATATCGCCGGTAGCCAGGGCGAACCCCGACCGGACTGCCGCACCTTTGCCGCAGTTCTTTGATTGAAGTTGAACACGGATGTTCTCGTTTGGAAACCGCTCCTGAATGCCGGGGTACACGTCCCGAGTGCCGTCCGTGCTGCCATCGTCTACCAAAATGATTTCCCGATCCAGTCCCGTATCCACGGCGACAACCCGGGCGACGAGCTCCTCGACCGTCGCCTTTTCGTTGTATACGGGAATCACGATGGAGAGCCGTGATGTGACATGCCGACTTACGCGCTTCCCCCCGCGCGATTTACCCGACGTCGGTCGAACCTTATCCATTCCCGTATCGTAGTGGATTGCGCTGGTTTTCGATAGAATGAAAAAATGAACGTATTAATTACCGGTTCCAGCGGCCAGATCGGCACTAACCTGGGACTCGCACTTCTCGACCGAGGCGACAAGGTCCTGGGCATCGACAAGCGCGAAAACACCTGGACCCGCCGAATCGAATCGATCCAGTGTGACCTCGTGCGAACCGTGTCCACCGAGCTGCCGCACGATCGGCCCTTTGATGTCGTTGTTCATTTGGCGGCCAACGCCAAGGTCTTCGCCCTGGTCGAAAACCCTCAAGGAGCGATGGACAACATCTCCGCCTTGTTCAACGTCCTTGAGTATTGCCGACGGGGTCACCTGCCCATTGTCTTTGCCAGCTCGCGGGAGGTGTACGGCGACATCCATCACCACGTAACCCACGAGGACGCCGCCGATTTTGTCGTCGCCGAAAGCCCCTACAGCGCCAGCAAGATCGCCGGTGAGGCGCTTATTTATTCCTATGCCCAGTGTTACGAGCTGCCGTTTCTTGTTTTTCGCTACAGCAATGTTTATGGGCGATATGACAACGACCTGACACGAATGGAAAGGGTGATCCCCTTGTTCATCGACCGCATTGCCCGTGAACAGCCCATCACCGTGTTTGGCAAGGATAAAGTGCTGGATTTTACCTACGTCGATGATTGCGTCGCGGGGACTGTCGCGGGTATCGACGCTCTGGTGAAGGGCCGCGTCGTCGGGCAGACCATCAACCTCGCCCAAGGCCAGGGCAATTCCCTTGTTGATGTGGTCAACATAGTCGCCCAAGTCCTGGGTAAAAGGCCCGCGGTCACTTACGAGCCGTCGCGCTCCGGCGAGGTGACGCGCTATGTGGCCGACATCGGCAAGGCCCGTTCCTTGCTGGGTTACGAACCGCGCACGCCGCTTAAGGATGGTCTGATAAAGGCCATCGAATGGTCGCGAACGTTTCGACCCGAACGGTAGATTCGCTGACCATTGACTTGTGCTAGCCGTTGCTGGGGTTTAAGGTTCTGGGTTCTTCAATCTCACACCTTGTTCAGTACCCCATACCCCAGTTCCGTAGTATGGGCGCGAGGCCAGGTACAAGCCATACAGCATCACGGCGCTTCCTACCAAGATTAACCACAGCGGCAGGTGAGCCCATTGTGACGAAGCATCGGGGTCGTTGGGCAACCCGATCCACCGCTGCCATTCCGGCTTGATGACACTGAGCACACCGAGCGTGTTGTGCAGGGCATGGGCCACCATGGCCGGAAGAATGGATCGCGATTGCCAGCAAAGGTACCCGAGAATGACGCCCAAACCCGCAGTAACGGCAAATCGAAACACGAAGAAATGAAACACGCCGAAAATTGCGGCGGAGGCAAGGATCGCCGGCCATTTGCCGTTAGACGCACGCAGACCGCTGAGCAGAAAACCCCGGAACAGGATCTCCTCGCACACCGCCGGCAATAGGGCGAGCAAAAGCCACGCCGTCGAAGGGGGAATTAGCTTTATCGCTTCGGCCAGCCGTTCCGCGCTTTGGGCAACAGATGGAGGCATGCCGAGCAACGATCCTTGAACGACATTGATTTCATGGGCTGGGACCCAGGCGGACAACCCGATGAGCACCGCCGCGGCCATGTGCCATCCTTGCGGCATCTTCATGGCAAGAGTATTGGCTATGTCCACCTTGAAGTAAGACAAGAGCACAAGTGGCAAGACCAGAAATAACAGCGGCATCAGCCAGGCCGTGCTGTACAGCAAGCCAACCGCCGATTCATCCGTGGCGGGCGACACTGCTGACTGAACAAAAAACCAGGTCGGAAAGAGCAACGCCGTTACTAGCAGACTCATGGAAACGGAGGGGCGGAGTGAGGGCTTCATCATTATTCGAGAAAACGTGCCCCGCAGCGATCCGGCGTCGGCGAAAACCACCGACTCCCGCCCAAAGATGTTGGCTGCCACGGCCACGGCCGCCCCGGCGTAGAACGAGGTCGAGAGAAGCACCATCACCACTTCCCACGGTCCTACCGCGGCTCCGAGCAACAATTCCTTGGCCAGCAGCACCATGTTCCCCACGGGCATCACCAGCATCATTCCTTCCAGGCGGGTGGCGGGAAGCGCGGCGATACCGCCCGGTATCAGCACTGCCAGAATTACCGGCGTAACATAGTTCTGGGCCTCCTTGAAGGTCCGGGCATAACTGCACACCGCGATCATGATCGCGGACATCAGCACCGCAAAGGGAATCAGGGCCGCGAGGATAAACAACATTTTGGCAATGGGCACTTGTCCGCCGGTGCTGGCAATCACCTTGTCGAAGCCGCCGAAATAGACCGTGGCCGTCACGCTGCCGAGATTGAGCGCTGCTCCGAGAATGGCCACCGTGGTTACCACCAGGAATTTGCCGACGATCAGGTCAATCACCGGCACCGGACAAGCCATCAGCGATTCCAGCGTTCCTCGCTCGCGCTCCCCGGCGGTCAAGTCGATGGCCGGATAGATCGCTCCGGTGATGGTCATGAGAATCAGGATCAGGGGGAGGATTTCGCCGAGAATCGAAGAAGGCGCCGATAGATCGACGGATTCGATGGTATAGGGTTCGAGAAAGCTCTTGGGTAGTTGGCGTTCGTTAAGTCGTGCGTCCTGCATGCGCTTGTTCGTTCGCAGCAGCAGCTCCTCGACGCGGCGACCGGCCGTGGTCCCTCGCGGCTCCTCATAGTCCGCGTGGACGTGCACATTCACTTGCTGTTCGATGGAATCGACGAGCGTATTCCCGTTGAAAACGATTCCGACCGGGACTTGCCGCTCGCGAATGGCCCTCTGAAGGTGGTCAATCGAGTCAAACACCTGGATTTTCGCATCGTCGAGCGGTTTGGGGAGATCCCTCACGACGTCGTCTTCCGGATCGAAGCGGGCCTTCTCCCTTGCTAGTGCGGCGGCGTCCAATCGAATGAGTTGGGAGAGCATGATGCGGTGGCTCTCCGCTGCGACCCCGATCACCAGCACCTCCTGCTCCAGTGATTCATGCTGGTAGCTGACGGCCTGGACCGAGCCGAGCATCAAGAGTGGATAAAGCACGATGGGCACGACGATCATTGCGATCAGAGTCCGCCGGTCGCGCAGGATATCGATCAACTCCTTGAAATAGATGGTGCGGATTCGGTGGGGGAAGTTCATGCGCCGGTCGCTCCGACTTCGGCGCGCCGGGAATCGGCGCGGATGGTCTTCAGGAAAATGCTGCTGAGCCGCTGCTCTCCGGTTTGCACCCGCAACGTGTCGAGGTCGCCCTCCGCGACCAGGCGACCGTCGTGCAGGAGTCCGATCTTGTCGCACATGGACTCGGCTTCATCGAGGTAGTGGGTGGAGAGGATGATCGTCTTGCCCTCGTCCCGCTCACGCTTGATGAAGTCGAGGATCACGCGATTGCTCAGCACGTCGAGTCCCAGCGTCGGCTCATCCATAACCAGGATTGGGGGGTCGGCCACCAAAGCTCGGGCGATGTTGACCCGCTGTTTCTGTCCGGTGGAGAGGGCTCCGCATCGAAGGTGAGAGAAATCGTCGATACCCAGCCACGCGATCAGTTGCTCGGCCCGGGCATTGGCTGTGTCACTATCCATGCCGTGAAGGCGGGCAAAATAAACGAGCAGCTCGCCCGCCGACAGCCGTTGGTAAAGTCCGGTGTTGGCGGTAAGAAAACCCAGGACTCGTTTGACGTCCTGCGGCTGAGTGGTCACGTCGAATCCCGCAAGTGACGCGGTTCCGCTCGTTGGTGCCATGAGGCCGCTGAGCATACGTAGTGTCGTCGTCTTGCCCGCGCCGTTGGGGCCGAGCAGACCGTAGATTTGCCCCTTTCCCACGCGAAAACTCAACTCATGGACGGCCCTCTTTTCTTCGCCATCGGGCGTGGGGAAGACTTTGGCCAATCTGTCAGCTATCACCATGTCCATCGGCGGGGCATTGTAGCGTGAGTCAACAACGCATGGGATGAACATTGAATCTTTTCTCTACACGGCGAGCGTGGGGTACGTTAGAATCGCTGGACGACCAGGATCGCGGAATACTCCGTTGACCATGAAGGAGCAGAATGATGCCGAGCGAAACGCGGATCGAAAAGGACAGCATGGGCGAAATGACCGTTCCGGCTACGGCCTATTGGGGGGCTTCGACCCAGCGGGCGGTGGAGAATTTCCCCATCAGCGGCTATCGCTTCGGGCGGAGGTTCATCCGGGCCATGGGACTCATCAAGCAGGCGGCGGCCAAGGTGAACCGCGATCTGGGCAAACTCGATCCCAAGCTGGCGGATATGATCATCACGGCCGCTCAACAGGTCATTGACGGTCGCCTCGACGAACACTTTGTTCTCGACATTTTCCAGACCGGTTCTGGCACCAGCACCAACATGAACGCCAACGAGGTCATCAGCAACCGGGCCATCGAGCTGGCCGGCGGTAAGATCGGTTCTAAAGATCCGATTCACCCCAACGATCACGTCAACATGGGGCAGTCGTCCAACGACGTGATCCCGGCCGCCATCCACGTCGCCGCCGCGGAGGCGATGAAAACCGACCTCATTCCTGCTTTGCAAACCCTCGGTGAGAGTCTCGGCTTAAAGGCCAAGGAGTTTGATAAGATCGTCAAGATCGGTCGAACACACCTCCAGGACGCCACGCCTGTTCGCCTTGGCCAGGAATTCGGCGGCTACGCCCGTCAGGCAAAGCTATCCGCGGCGCGGGCGATGAGCGCCGTCCGGGCGTTGCGCGAATTACCCATCGGTGGAACCGCGGTCGGCACGGGCATCAATACGCACCCCGAATTCGGTCGGCGGATGTGTGAGGTCCTGAGCACCGCCACAGACATCGAGTTCGTGGAGGCCGGGGACCACTTTGAGGCCCAGGCGGCTAAGGACGCCATGTGCGAAGCCAGCGGCCAGCTTAAGACCATTGCCGTCGCCCTCACCAAGATCGCCAACGACCTGCGGTTGTTGGGCTGCGGCCCGCGGTGCGGCATCGGAGAAATCCAGCTGCCCGAGACCCAGCCCGGTAGCAGCATCATGCCCGGCAAGGTCAATCCCGTGATGTGCGAAATGCTCATTCAGGTCTGCGCCCAAGTGATCGGCAACGACACGGCGACCACCCTAGCCTGCCGCGAGAGCTTTTTTGAACTAAATGTGGGAATGCCGCTGATGACCCACAATCTGCTGGAATCCATCCGACTGTTGTCGTCCGGGGTGCGCGTATTCACGGAACGCTGCGTTTCGGGCATTGAGGCCAACGAAAAGCGATGCGCCGAATTGATCGACGGCTCATTGGCCATGTGTACGAGTCTCGCTCCCTTGATCGGCTATGACAAAGCCGCCGCCATCGCCAAACAGGCCTACACCTCCGGCAAGACCGTCCGCCAGGTGGCCAAGCAAAAGAAAGTCCTTTCCGATGAGGAATTGGACAAGGCCCTTGATCCGATGTCCATGACCGAGCCAGGGTAATTACCAATTACGAATGACGAGTTACGAGTTACGAATTGCGAATGTCGATTGATACGAGCCGCGAGCGCAAGCGAGCGGACAGTCAGAGCCGCGACCGTGAGGGAGCGGAACATGAACATGTAGCATCACCCCTCGTGGCAACGCGGAGAACTGAAGACTTCAGGCCCAACGGGCCGCAACATAAAAGCCCAAGGCAACGCCCTGGGTAACGAGGGCATTGCGAAACAAAGTGCTCAGTTCACGGCGTTGCCCTCGTGGGTGACGAATGTAACACAACGACATGAGCGACCCGACGTCGAATGAATTCGTAGAGGCCTGGCGAAACGCCGCGGACGCCGAGGTCGCTCGTGCTCTTGCGGATCTAACCGCCTACGAACCGGCCGCTGTTGCGGTTATCCAAACCGAGGCAACGCGCCGCGGAGTCGATGCAATAACGGCTGTAAACGACGCGTCAGTTCGGCGCTCGCTTTACCTAGCCCCAGCTTCGGCAATAATACGGTTCTTCCTCCGTCATCGGTACATCACCGCGATTCTCGTTGGGGTAGCCTACGAGCGCGCGAAAACTGTCATTAGCCCAATCCTCCAGTCATACGTTCACACGACGGCTGACGCCGTCGCGATCAATGTGGCGTCGGCGCTTGTTTATTTGCTGATCGTCGGAGTTTTGTGCCTACCGCTTCGCACATACCGGACAGTCCTCGCCACATTTGCCTTCTTTGTCCTCGGCAGTTTCGGCGCAGGGTTTCCCAACATCGTCCGGTGGATCTCGACCTTGTCGCAGCAGCGCACCATTTCGTACGCGTTCTTCCTTTTCGTATCCGCGCTGTTGATTGCGTGGGCGGTCCCGTGCTTGGTCCTTTCGATCGTCGTGTACCTGCGCAACCGCTATCGCCCGATATATCCTCCCGGCCACTGTGGCAAGTGCGGATATGACCTCCACGGCCTTCCCGAGCCGCGATGCCCCGAGTGCGGGAAGCCGTTCGAACCGGCGGACGCGATACCGTGATCCGGTATGCACGACGCATGATCGGTCGCCAGGCGATTTCTACCGATCACCCCTCACGTTATTAGGGATGATGAATCTCTTGTGCCCATTCCGCGCGCGAAGGACGGTACAGCGACAGTCATGGGTCAGACGAACCGACCGATGAGAGAGGGTCCGCTGGCAGGCGAGAAAATACGCCATTACCAAACGAAGCCAGTTGAAATCAACCTATTTGCATGATGGACAATGAGTTACGTAAAACCGCCGTCCAAGAAACGAAGCCAGTTGGGGACAAAACGAACCCAGTGGATCGGGCGTGCGCTACACACCGATCGCGCCAGGCTGGATTGACCCTATCGCCCCGATCGGCTACTAGAATCGCCAAATGTTCGACGCACTTAGTAACAAGTTAAACGACGTTTTTCGCGGCCTGCGGGGGCGGGGGAAGATCAGCGAAGCCAACGTGGCCGAGGTGATGCGCGAAATCCGCACCGCGTTGCTCGAAGCCGACGTCAACCTTGATGTGGCCCGAGCCTTTTGCAACGAAGTGCAGCAAAAGGCCATCGGTGCCGAGGTCATCAAGACCCTCAAGCCCGCCGACGTCATGGTCAAGCTCGTACACGACGAGCTGGTCCAGATCATGGGCCCGGTCGATCCGCGAATCCCCTTCATTACACCCGGCCCGACGGTCTTGCTCATGGCCGGTTTGCAGGGCTCCGGCAAGACCACCACCTGCGGCAAGATGGCCAGATTGCTGCTCAGTCGCGCGAAGCGGCCGATGCTCGTCGCCGCCGACCTGAAGCGACCCGCCGCTATCGACCAGCTCGAGGTGCTAGGCCAACAGGCTGGCGTACCGGTCTACGTGGAGCGCGGACACCAGAACGCGGTGAAGGTCTGCCGCAACGGGATCACCGAAGCACGCAAGACCGACCGCGACGTGGTGATTCTCGACTCCGCCGGTCGATTGGCCATCGACGCTGAGTTGATGGACGAAATCGCCAAGGTGGCGGAGGCGACCAACCCGCAACAAATTTACCTCGTCCTCGACGCCATGACCGGCCAGGACGCGGTCCACACCGCCAAGGTCTTTAACGAGCGTTTGGAACTCGACGGGGTCATCCTCACCAAGTTCGACAGCGACACGCGCGGCGGTGCGGCCCTGTCCGTCAAACGCGTCACGGGCAAGCCCATCAAATTCATCGGCGTGGGTGAGAAACTCGATGCATTGGAGGAGTTTCACCCCGATCGCATTGCGGGGCGGATTCTAGGAATGGGCGACGTGCTCTCGCTCGTCGAACAAGCCCAGAAGCAATACGACCAGGAGGAGGCGGTCAAGCTCGAAGCCAAGATGGCTTCCGGCAAGTTCACCCTCGACGATTTCCTCGTGCAGCTTCGCAAGATGAAAGAGATGGGGTCCATGAAGGACCTCCTCAAGAAGATTCCAGGTATGTCCGACATGGTCGGCGATGAGGAGATCGACGAAACGGAGATCGTCCGCTTCGAGGCGGCCATCGAGTCCATGACCCCCAGAGAGCGGGCCAATCCCAAACTCATTGACACCTCCCGCCGTCGCCGCATCGCCAAAGGGGCCGGCGTCGATCCCGCCGACGTCAGTCAGCTCGTCAAGCAGTTCGAGCCGATGCGGAACATGATGAAGATGATGTCGGGCCAGGGGTTGATGCAGCGGCTCAAGCTCGGGACGCAATTCTCGAAAATGATGGCCGGCGGTGGGCTGCCCAAGTTCAAGTCCAGCAGCATGGCCACCAAGCGCGTGCTTTCCAAGAAAGACAAGCGCAAACGCCGCCGCCGATAACCTGCGATTGAGATTCTCGGCGCAAAGGCTTGTCCTTTCTAACAACCCAGTCGGTGATCGGACGGCAGCCCAGGACCAGTCTAGTTTCCTGGTTTTACCGGTCGTTCCTTTATGCGAATTGCAAGGACCGACGCTGCCCACGGCTATTGGACTTTGAGGGTTCGCATATCGTAAGTTTTCTCGTAGATCAAATGAATGGAGGTGCGCCAAGGATCCAAGAACCTTCATCATGGTCCAGTTCATCACCTGTCCGCATGGGAGGGGCGTTGTCACGCCAGGTTGGAGCTTCCGGAAGTGCCCACTGGGCATGACTCGGGTGGTATGGGGAAATCCGAATTGCACCAAACGGCAAGCAACCCACCCGAGCGTTACGGTCGGCGCAACGCACGTCCGCATCGCAGCGAGTGTGAAGGGAAGGATGCCATGTCTTCGACTTTCGAGCGAGGAAAGTCCGCGCGTCGTCGCGGAGTCTCCGTAGTCTTGGTTGTGGTGACATTGGTAGTTATTGTGGGGTTCGCCTCTCTCAGCGTGGACGTAGGAGCGATGTACAACGCCCGCAATGACCTGCAGCGGGCGGCGGATTCCGCGGCGTTGGCCGCCGCGGCGCGGCTTTCGGAATTCGAGAGTGGTGATCCGGTGGCATTGGCCCGCGCTGAGGCCAGCGCCATTACGGAGAAGAACCAGGTCCTGGGTCGTCCGATGTCTCTGGAACCCATTACGGACGCAACGTTCCTGCGGGCCCATTACGATTATCCCGCCAATGCGTACACGTTCACGCCGACGGAGGCATTGCCAGACGCCGTCCGCGTCCGCGTGCGAATGACGGAGAGTTCTCCGAATGGGCCGCTGGCATTGTTCTTTGCCCGCGTCTTCGGAAGGAATTCGACGGATGTCTCGGCCTCGGCGACGGCATGCATGGTTCCGCGAGATCTCGCCATAACCGTGGACTTGTCCGCCTCGCACACCGATGACAGCGAGTTGCGCCACTACAAGACCACAAAAATCAATCTCTATGACGTTTGGAATGAGCTTCCCGGCGGCGCGGATGGAGCTGGTTCCGTATGGGCCCCGGCTGAGCTCCCCGCTGATCTAAGCCAGGCTGCCGGACCCGGTTGGGGTTTCATGAAGAAGATGGGCTATGGAACAATGAACATCGACAGCGCCTATAATCCGGTCGCTGATCCTGGTCTGGTTCGACTGGCCTATGGTTCGGCGTGGGCCAATGCTCAGCTTACCACTTATCTTACCAACCTGGGCTATAACGCGGCGGAGCGCAGCGCGATCATGACCAACTCAGGGGCGGACACCAGCACGATTTATCCGAATCGGGTCGCGGTCGCACTGGGGCTGGCGTTTTGGAACAGCGGGTTGGTCGGCGGTCGATGGTCCCTGGTGGGGCAGCCGGCCGGTAACGGCAATACGACCATTACTTCCTCCGAATTGCAGTGGTCCGAGCAAATCATGGGGAGGAGCCTCGGCGATTCCGCCACGATCTGGACCGACTACATCAATAATTACGTGCGGCAATCGGGAAACGAGATGTACGCGGCCAATGCCAATTTCCGATATCGTTACGGAGTCAAAACTCTTGTCAATTACCTGCTCGAAATCCGGCCGCAAAACAACGAAACGCCTGAACTCATCAATACGCCAACTCAGCCTATGCAGGCGGTAAAGGACGGCGTGCAGCACATGATGGACGTGCTCACCATGCTGGATACTGACGACCAGGTCTCCCTGGAGGTCTTTGGACACACCGCGCGACACGAGATCAATCTGACAAGTGACTTTCAGCAATTAAGCGATCGGCTCAATGAGATGCAAGCTGCGCATTATGACCGCAACACCAACATGGGCGGAGGGATTCAAAGGGCGATTGAGGAGTTGAGCAGCGTCCGGGCCCGGTCAACCGCCCGTAAGGTCATTGTTGTGATGACCGACGGGATGGCGAACGTCACGGAGACCGGCGCGTTCAGTTATCCGGGAGGAGCGGCCTATGCCCTGGCGAAAGCGCAAGAAGCCGCGGCTTTGGGCTTCCACATATTCGCGGTAAGCGTCGGCTCTGAACCCGACCTCGCATTCATGGATCAGCTCGCTGAAATCGGACACGGTGAGCATTTCCACGCCGAGGGGGAGATCGAAACGTATAGCGCGCAGCTTGATTCGATTTTCGCCACGCTGGGAGGACGCAGGCCCGTTCAGCTTGTGGAGTAGGTCCGTTAACGATGTTCCTGGAATGAAAGGGAAATGCCCCCTGATAAAATTGTCTGATCGAGTTTGGCACGTGGAGAGATTGAATCGTACGTTTCAAATGGTACATCCTTAAGGGCAAACCAGTCGTAAGATTGGGACGCAAAGCGTAGAGTCCCGACGCAATTCGGGATTGTCGCGCCGCCCGGGTTCCGCTCGAAAACAGCGTCGCCCGGTTCAAGGAAGCAAAGGAGAAAGGGGCGTCCCAATATGTACAGTCCTAATTTCATGGTACCACTCCAAGAACGCCGCGCGGCGGCTATTGTACTTGTCGCCGTAATTACACCCGTCTTGCTGGGATTCGCGGTCCTTACCATTGACGTCGGAGTCCTCTACAACACACGAGCAGATTTACAGAACGCTGCCGATGCCGGGGCTCTCGCGGCGACGAGCATCCTGGGCGGTAACAAAGCCTCTAGTTATGGTGCTGAAGTAACTTTGGCGCGGCAGGCGGCCATGTCGGTCGTTCAGCGGCATACCACCTTCGGCCGTAAACTTGATGTCGATCCGGCGGATATCATATTCGGTAGGGTTGCCTTCGATACGGATGCCAATACATTTACATTTGTTCCTACGGAGGTTTCCGCGGACGCAGTCAAAATCGCAATTCGCTCCAGCTCCGGGTCGCCCAATGGGCCGGTTCCACTCTATTTCGCGCCCATTTTCGGAAAGTACACCGCGAATGTCGAAGCCAGAGCCACCGCGGCGCTTACAGGCCTTCGCGATATCGCCGTCACCATCGATCTGTCGGGTTCGATGAAGCACGATAGTTACTTGAGGTTCTATCACGTGTCCCCAATCAATGCTCGTGATGTTTGGGCTTCGTTGGATGGACCCGAGCCGTCGAAGCCCTATATTCCCGGCGAAGAAGACGAGACGGAATACGCGACGGATACGGGTCCCACGATTGGAGCAATGAGCTCGTGGGGCAATTCCATCACCCCGGTAGGCGCGTACGACCCCACCACTGATCCGGGACTTTGGAATATTCCGAGCAACAGTCCCTGTACCCTGGCAGCGGTGACGGCAAGCTTGACGGCTCGTGGGTACAACGCCGCCCGGCGTAATGCGATCATGAACAGCAGCGACACAACAACCTGGCCGAATCGAGTCGCGGTGATGATCGGCGTGGCGGACTGGACTCCAAGTAGTGCAGCGGATACCAGCGTCGGCAACAGCGAACTGACGTGGATTCCGTATCCCCCGTATCGAAAGTCCTGGACCTGGCCTGAATACATCGATTGGGTTGCCGGAAACAACAACAAACTAGTACCGGTCCACCCCCAGTTCAAGTTTCGATTCGGTTTGAAGACCTATGTCGATTTTCTGCTGGATCGAAAGGACAATTTCAGCCAAACCGATCTCACGAAGACACCGGAAGAGCCGTTACGGAGCGTCAAGGACGGCCTGCAGGAAATGGTCAGCATTACCAGATCGTTTGACCACATGTCACTTGAAATCTTTGCCGAGACCGCGCGGCACGAAGTGGATCTAGGTGGTGATCGCCAGGCGGTGGCGGACCGCCTATATGCAATGCAACCGAACCACTACGACAACAGCACGAATATAGGTGCTGGGCTTCAAGTAGCCATCGCGGAACTGACCAGCCCGCGCGCACGCAACCTAGCTCAAAAGATTATCGTGCTCATGTCGGATGGAGCTTCAACGACCGGCCCGGACCCCGAAACCGTTGCGCAGACTGCCGCCGACCTGGGTATCAAAATCTACGCCATCAGCGTGGGTTATACTGCCGACCGCGCTACCATGCAGGCCATCGCCTCAATTACCGGCGGGCAGGAGTTTTATGCCCAGGGGACTCCGGAACAGTATACGGCAACGCTCCGAGACATTTTTCGTATTATTGCTGGACTGGGATACCCCGTGCTAATCGAGTAATTGGGGATCATTGTGCCCCTCCCACAATCCGTGCGGAATCAAGCAGACTTCGGTGGGGCTAGCCCATTGTGACCGTATGGCCGAATCTACATGTCAGTTCAATTAGTTGACGTCCGGAAATGGCGCGATTCAACATAGACAGCGCGGCGATCCAAACCTCCGACAGGGAAGTGTCCAGGAAATCGTCAATTGGCGATTCTGTGTGACTTGACCTATCAAAAGGTATTGGCACGCGACGACACCATATTGTAAGTCTTATTTAGGTACATCCTTAAGGGCAAACCAGTCGTAAGATTGGGACGCAAAGCGTAGAGTCCCGATGCATATCGGGATTGTCGCGCCGCCCGAGATCCGCTGAACATGAGCGGGTCCCGGTTCAAGGGATGACGAGAGAAAGGAGCGTCCCAATATGTTAAAGTCTTGTTTCGGTATTCCTCCCCATCGACGTCGTGCGGCCGCAATTGTGCTTGTCGCAGTCATGGTGCCCGTCCTCCTCGGGTTCGCGGTGCTGACCATTGACGTTGGCGTCCTCTACAACACGCGGACTGACTTGCAGAACGCGGCAGACGCCGGAGCGCTCGCGGCGACAAGCATTCTGGGCAGCGACCAGGGCGCCAAGTCCAGTTTCGGTGAAGTAGGATTGGCGCGAAAGACAGCCTTATCGGTCATTGAGCGCCATTCCACATTCGGTCGTAAGCTGACCATCGATCCGACGGATATCATTTTTGGCAGGGTTGACTACGATGTGGATGCCAATACCTTCAGTTTCACGCCCACGGAGAAATCCGCGAACGCAGTCCGAATCGCGGTTCGTTCCAGCTCTGGATCACCCAACGGCCCGGTACCGCTCTTTTTCGCGTCCATATTTGGGAAATCCACCGCAAATGTGGAAGCCAGAGCCACGGCGGCGCTGACGGGACTTCGCGATATCGCCGTCACCATCGATCTTTCGGGTTCGATGAAGTACGACAGCGATTTGCGGTGGTATGACAAAACGCCCATAAACCTCCGCGATATTTGGGCTTCTCTGGACGGCCCTGAGCCGTCGAGGCCCTATGTTCCCGGAAATGAGAATGAGACGGAATATGCGTCGGATACGGGTCCCACCATTGGGGCCATGAGTGTATGGGGCAATACCCTTACGCCGTCGTCCGGCAAGTACGATCCCACGAAGGATCCAGGACTCTGGCATATCCCAGATAACAAAGCCTGTACTCTGGCTGCTGTAACCGCCAGCTTGACGGCACGTGGATACAACGCCTCCCGGCGAAATACGATCATGAACAGCAGCACTTCGTCGACATGGCCGAACCGCGTCGCGGTTATGGTTGGCCTGGCGGAGTGGACGCCGAAGAACTCGAGTGATACGTCAGTAAGCAACAATGAACTGAAATGGATACCCTATCCTTCCTACCGAAAGAACTGGACATGGTCTGACTACATCGATTGGTCCGCGGGGAACGACAATAGCTTGTCTTCGGACCATTCGGCGTTCAAGTTTCGATTTGGGTTGAAGACCTATGTGGAGTTTCTTCTCGATCGGGTGGATAGCTTCAGCCAGACCAATCTTACGAAACCGCCGCTTGAGCCGTTACGCAGCGTCAAAGACGGGTTGCAGGAAATGGTGAACGAATCCAGATCGTCCGACCAGATTTCCCTGGAAGTCTTCGCCAGCACCGCGCACCACGAAGTGGATCTGAGCGATAATCGTCAGGCGGTTGCAGATCGGCTATACCAGATGCAACCCAACTATTACGACAGCAACACGAACATCGGCGCTGGGCTCCAGGCTGCCATTGCAGAACTAACCAGCGTGCGCGCCCGGGACCGTGCGGAAAAGATCGTCGTCCTCATGTCGGATGGAGCATCAAACACCGGTCCAAGTCCGACAGCCGTAGCGCAAACCGCAGCCGACCAGGGCATCAAGATCTATTCCATCAGCGTGGGCTACGGCGCCGACCGGCCAACCATGAAGAAGATCGCCGAGATGACAGGCGGCGAAGAATTCTATGCCCAAGGAAATCCCGAAGAGTATACCGCATTGCTGCTGTCTATTTTCCGAAAGATTGCCGGGCTCGGTAGTCCGGTGTTGATCGAGTAACGGGGCAAGTGGGGCACGCTTCCGGTGGGCACGAAGAGTCAATTGGGTTGTGGCGCCCATCGACCGCGATAGATCGACTCATTGTGGTCATTCCACGGTCACGCTCTTGGCAAGGTTTCGGGGTTTGTCGACGTTGCAGCCGCGAAGCAGGGCCGCGTGGTAAGCAATAAGTTGCAAGGGGATGACGGCGAGTAGCGGTTGCAACGGCTCCAATGTGTCCGGCACATAAAGGACATGTTCGGCGAGTCGTTTGATTTCGCGGTCGCCCTCGGTGGCGATAGCGATCACGCTGCCGCCGCGTGCTTTCACCTGCTGAATGTTGTTCATGATCTTTTCATATTGCGTTCCCGCAGTCGAGACTACGACGACGGGCATACCCTCGTTAATCAGGGCGATAGGTCCATGCTTCATTTCCGCGGCGGGCAGGCCTTCGGCGTGGATGTAACTGATTTCCTTGAGTTTTAGAGCGCCTTCGAGGGCGACGGGGTAGTTATAGCCGCGACCCAGATATAGCCAGTTTTCTTTTTCGTAGTATCGCTCTGCCACCAATCGAGCTTCATCGGCGCGTTCCAGAATCTGGCCGACCTGCCCCGGAATGTGCGACAATGCGGTGATGAACTGCGTCGAGGCGGCCGGGGACAAATGCTTTCGACGACCCAGATAGCAGGCGATAAGTGCGAGCACGGCTACCTGTCCGGTAAAGGCCTTTGTACTGGCGACGCCAATTTCGGGGCCGACGTGCAGGTATACGCCGGCGTCGGTTTCGCGAGCAACACTGGAACCCACAACGTTCACCACGCCGAGGGTAGTCGCACCGCGTTGCTTGGCCTCGACGAGGGCGGCCATGGTGTCCGCCGTCTCACCGCTCTGTGATACGGCGATGACCACCGTTCCGTCGTCAATGACCGGGTTGCGATAGCGGAATTCACTTGCATATTCGGTTTCCGTGGGAATGCGAATCAATTCTTCGAACAGGTATTTTCCCACCAGGGCCGCGTGCCAGGCGGTGCCGCAGGCGGTGAGAATGATGCGCTTGCTGCGGGTCAACTCGCGGGTGCAATCGCGCAAACCCCCCAGATGGACCGCCCCCTCTCGAAGATCAATCCGCCCGCGCAGACAGTTTTCCAGGGACGCGGGCTGCTCGTGAATCTCCTTGAGCATGTAATGTTCGTAGCCGGCCAGTTCGATCTGCTCGAGGCTCCACTCGATTTCCTCGACGTTTTTGGTCACGGGTATGGCGTCTAGAGTGGTGATGCGAACGTGCTGCGGGGTGATGCGCGCCATCTCGCCGTCACCGAGATAAACGACCTGAGTGGTGTGGGAGAGAATCGCGGCGGCATCGGACGCCAATAGGTTTTCACCATTGCCGATGCCGATGAGCAGGGGACTTCCTTTTCGGGCGGCGACAATCACATCCGGTTCCTTGGAGCAGACGACTGCAATAGCATAGGCACCGGAAACGTCGTGCAGGGCCTGGCGGACGGCTTGCTCAAGGTTGCCGTCGTAGAATTGGCCGATGAGCTGGGCTAGGACCTCCGTATCCGTCTCGCTTCGGAAGGAAACGCCCTGGCGCTCCAAATAGGTCCGTAATGCCCGGTCGTTCTCGATGATGCCGTTGTGGATGACCGCAATGTCGCCGGAGGCGTCGATCTGGGGATGTGCGTTGATGTCGGAAGGCGATCCGTGGGTCGCCCATCGGGTGTGGCCGATGCCGGTAGCCGGAGCGGCCTCGAAATCGAGCATCTGTTCCAGGACGGAGAGCCGGCCTGCCGATTTGGTTACCCGAACCCCGTCACCATTGACCAGGGCCACGCCGGCGGAGTCGTAGCCCCGGTATTCTAGGCGGCGCAACCCCTCGATCAGAATGGGTAATGCGGGCCTGTTGCCTACATATCCGATAATTCCGCACATACTCTGCTCCGGTATACCTAATCGGTTGAGTGCTCAGCCTACCTTCCAATTATCGGCTTGTACTTGGTCAGAAGCAATACAGCGGTGCGGCTTGTGTTTTTCAAGCAAGACCGTCAAATGGGTTCGTTTTGCAAGTACAGTTTTTTAATGAGTGTCATAGCGTGGCACTTGTCGCTGATTCCTAATTCCGCAGGGAATTCGAAACAATCGCGGTTCTTGCACTTCTTCACCCGTTCGTTCACCGAGCGTATTACCCCAGACCAAGCCGTAGTCCTTTCACCCCAATAACTTGACGGGCGCTTGGTGGAATACCCCTGCGTGACCGATCATGCGGAAGGCAGCCTGTAAACATTGGGCAATACTCACAGGGCGTTAACGCACAAATGGTAGGGGGACTTACGGGTTACAAATTGCTAATGACGAAGAGTGGATGCCTTAATCATGCAAGCATGATCATGGTATTCAGGCACAGTATTGATGCAGGGTTCATTCCATGGTCGTTACGCAGTCTTCGTATGAGGGTCTTCCGATTCCTGTGGGCCATTTGAGGCCTGTGCAAATGAACTCCGCCGGGAGCGTATCTTTTTGCCAGCCGGGACCGCGCACCATGAGGCAAAAACCATGTGGATCATTCGGCCACGGACGAGGCTCGTAGCCTTCGATACACCCCGGCCAGAGAGGGTAGTCGTCCAGCTCTTCGAACCGATAATGCTCCACATATCCTTGGTCGTCCGCCGTGCCTTCCATGTAAATCCGTTGCTGCTCGGCGTGGCCATCCACGAAAGCGCGGTTGTACGTCCAATCCTTCCCGTGCCAGCCGCGAACCGCCTTGGTCGGACCGGGATCGATGCCGGTGATGCCGGGAATCAGACAGACTTCTCGATGAGAGGCCCATGCCCACCGTCCGATGTTCTCCTCATAGTAGAGGACACGAGAGGGGGTGGGCACGCGGGAAATGGGTCGAAGGTACGGTGAATTGCTCTTCATCTCTAATCCAGCGCCAATGCTCGCAACCATGAACACATTGGCCGCATAGCTCGTCCCAAAATGATCGTAGGAGGATCGGTCCGGATGCGCCACCCAATCCGGACAGTGCGCGCCGCGTGGCGGTCCGTCGTCCCCAGGGCACTGAAACAGACTTAGGTCGAGCTTGGTGTCCGCCATGAGCCCGTCACGGTCCCTGGATTCGTGGGACGTGAACCCGCCCTTGTAGAGAATTTCATTCAACGGACGGGTCGCCGGCCCGAACCCCGCCTTGGTGCCATATTTGCTGTTGATCGGGTTCTTTGCACCCGCCCAGTCATCCCGACCGATTCCGCTCTTGCCACCCCACTCGTAGGCGCCAATGTAGGTCGGATTGTCCGGGTTCTGGCGGTACTGGAGCGGGTGGCAGGGTATCCCCCAGCCCTGCGGGTCATCGGCCTCGTACACTCTGCTGCTGGTGGCGATGTTCTTGATCCGCGATAAGCAGGCGCTCTGCTTGGCCTGCCTTCGCGCGGCATCCAGGGAGGGCAACAGAATCGCTATCAAGAGGGCGATGATGGCGATAACGACAAGTAGCTCGATCAGGGTGAACGCGCGATTTGCCACTTCTCGCCCGTTGTCTCGCAGTATCCTCCACGGTCGGGTTAGCGTCACTCTTTTCCGCTGAGTGGTTGTTCGTTGGGAAATTCGGTTCACGGCAGGTCGCTACGCCAATTCGCGGAAATGCGAATAAGAGTCAAATGGAATCCAAGTGAACGGCCGAACATGTGCATTGCTCCGACTGAGAAGACGACACAACTGCGGCGTTGTGATCAGGTGGACTGCCGCCAGCTTTGACGGTCACGGTTATCCGTTAGCGATGCACAACCCGATGCATAAGTATACACCAGTTCCGGAGTAGGTGCGAAGATTTCGCATGAAAGACCCGACTGCATCTTCTCCAAACATTAGTGCGCCGGGCAGGCGAATTGGAGATCGGGCGTAACGATACCCTTCGTATAGTCGCAAGGGCACGACGCACGGCGTCTCCCATTGGGTGAAGCAAATGGTTCAGGAAAGGCTTGGCGGAAATCCCGACTCACACTAATGATTCCCCAACTCCTCGCGTACCACGGACGGGGGCGCCAGGAGCGATTTGGCAGCCTCCAATTGTCGGTGTGTGCCCACCAGAACCAGGACGTCGCCGACAGCGAGTACGAAATCGGCCGGTGGGTTGCCGATCGGTAGACCTGAGCGAGTGATGGCGACGATGGTAACGCCCGTCGCTGCACGCAGGTTGGTGTCGCGAATTGTTCGTCCCACAACCGGGCTGCCCTCTAGTAGGAAATAGGTCTGGGTCGCGGATGTCTCCAGCCAGCGCAGCCACTCCCGGTTGACCTCCTGGTTCGGGGATCTCCCTCGCAACATGCCATAATGGCCCGCGCGGATTAAGGCGATTTGCTGTTCGATGACGTTCGTCGGCACGGCAAACTCGTGCAGGACATGCGCGAATATCTCGATCGAAGTTTCAAACTCCTCGGGGATCACTTCATTGGCGCCCAGGTGATACAGCGGCTCGAGTTCCGTAATGGAGCGCGTTCGAGCGAGCAAGTACACGTCCTTTCGTGCGCTGCGAACCTGGGCGACGATGCGCCGTGTCGTCGCCTGATCGTTGATACAGGCTACGACGGCCCGCGCCGACTGAAGCCCGGCATATTCGAGGATCGTCTGCCGCGCGGCGTCGCCGAGCGTGACGTCGATGCCCGCCGCCTTCGCCTTGTGTGCGACGCCCGGGTTCATTTCCACCACGCGGAAGGGGATGCCGATTGCGCTTAGGACACTGGTGAGATTCCGACCGTTAAGGCCGTAACCGATGACGATCACGTGCCCCATGTCTGCCTTTCGGTCAGTCGATGCGCTGGAATCCTGGGGACTTGGCTCGGTCTTGTCCAATCGCCTGGCAATGAGGCTTGAGATCGGCGACGCCAGGGGAAACAAGAACGCGCCGGCCAACATGGATCCGACCGCGCCGATGATCAACAAAGTCAACAATTCGTTGGATAGCGCTCCGAGCTCAACGGCCTGTCTGCCGATCACGAATCCGAATTCACTGATGGTGGCCAAGCCCATTCCCACTCCGAGTGAGAGCCGCAGCGGCCAGCCGACCAGCCGGATCGCCCCCGCGGCGATGACCGTTTTTCCGATCAAGCACGCGAGAACGGCCAGACCCAGAATCCCGGGGTTCTTTAAAACGGCCTCACGGTCAACCAACATGCCCAAAGAGACAAAGAAAAGGGCGGTGAACACTTCGCGGAAAGGCGTGATTTCGGCAAATAATTGGTGGCGCACGTCCGCCGCCGCGAGTAGCAAGCCTGCAATCGCCGCACCCAAAGCGGGCGACCACCCGGCCGCCCCCGCCGCCCACGCTCCGGTTACGGCCATAACCACGGCAAAAAGCGTCATGACCTCTCGACTTGGTTCGCGAAAAACCACCCGAACGACCATGGGCACGGCGGCCCGGGCCAGCCAAGCCACGCCGACGAACCCGGCGGCGGCGGCGATGAACTTGGTGGCTGCCGTGCCCCATCCCCCGTCCGCCGATCCGGCGAAAAGTGGCAACGCGATCAACACCAATACGACGATCACGTCCTGGAGAAGCAAGATGCCGGTGGAAACATTGCCGACGGGACTGTTGGTCTCCCCACGATCACTGAGTTGCTTGAGCACGATGGCCGTGCTGGTTGGACTGATGGCCAGCCCCAGGATCAGGGAAGTCAGCCAGGGCAGGTTGGCGAGCCATACCAGCGCGGCAACCGTGACCGCACAAGTCAGCCCCATCTGCAGCGCCGTGGCCGTGACCAGCCTCGCTCCCATCCTTAGTAACGGAGCAGGCGAAAGCTCCAGACCAATGGTGAACAGGAGCGGCACCAGCGCCACGTCGGTTAACGAGTGAATCTGCTCGCCATGGACCAATCCGAATCCGGCCGGACCGATAGCCATACCCGCGGCCAAATACCCGATCATGGCCGGTGCGCGGGCGAGGCGAGCGCCCAACGATGCCACGAGCGCCGCCCCAGCAACAATCACTGCTATGGTGAAGAAGTCGGTCGCTTCGGACATCCTTATTCCATTCTCGCCGGAAATCGGCCCGCGCAATGGGAATGGTCTTACGTTACAATCGGTGGCGAGTTATGGGAACTTCGGGAAACAACAAGGCCTCGCGGCCGGCGCTTACTTACAAGGACGCCGGGGTTGATATCATGGCGAATACACGGTGGGTGTCTGCCATCCAATCGGCGATGCACAGCACCTACGGCCCCCGCGTTTTCAAGGACCGCCACGGGGGTTTCGCGGGTTTGTTCCACCTCGATTACAACGAGCAGATTCTTCGACGCAACTACAAGCGGCCGGTCCTGGTCGGATGCACCGACGGCGTAGGCACGAAAGTATTGATCGCCATCGAAATGAACCGTCTCGACACCATCGGCATCGACCTTGTGGCGATGAACGTCAACGATCTGATTACGTGCGGAGCCGAGCCATTATTCTTTCTTGATTATCTCGCCGTCCACAAGCTCGATCCTGCTCATTTGTTACAGGTGATCGAGGGAATCGCGGCCGGGTGTCGAGAGGCCGGGTGCGCATTGCTCGGCGGCGAAACCGCGGAAATGCCCGACTTGTACCGCAAGGGCGACTTGGATCTCGCCGGGTTCGCGGTGGGGGTCGTCGAACATCGACTGGCGATCAACAGCGCCCGCGTGGAGCCGGGTGATGTGGTTATCGCCTTACCCTCAAGCGGCATTCATTCCAATGGATACACCTTGGTCCGCAAACTCATCGCCCAGGCTGGATGTAAGCTCGACCGATTCCATGAGGAGTTAGGAGAAACGTTGGGCGAGGCCGTTTTGCGTCCTACGCGAATCTACGTCAAGGCCGTTCAAGCGGTGTTGCAACACTATCCCGTCAAGCGGGTGGTCACGGGTATGGCCCATATCACCGGCGGGGGCCTCACGGAAAACATCGCCCGTGTGATTCCTGCGAATTGCGACGTTGTACTTTCACGGTCTGCCTGGAAGCCGCCTCCGATCTTTGATTTTCTCCGCCGTCTGGGGACGACCAAGGCGGAAATGTACAAGGTCTTCAACATGGGGATCGGGTATGTCTTCATCGTCCGGCCTTTCTACGCCGATGTGGTGATGAACATCCTCCGCCGGGCGGGAGAAAAGCCTTTCGTCGCCGGAAAGGTGGAGCGCGGCAAGCAACGAGTGCGAATCCAATAGCCCGCCGTTGGGCCAGCGCTATCCGGGTCGTTGAGCGACCGGGCCGATTGACTTACATTTTCCTGTTCGGCTCGGGGAATATTCGGCCCTCGGGGTCGAATACCAAGCCGAGACGCGAAGCCCGAGAACCGGGATTGAGGTGTACAATGATCCAATTCTGCATCATGGGGGGCTATGAGGGCCTGATCCGGCCCGAACGCAAGGTCTATTTGACCTTCATGGGCGGTTGCGAGCTGAAAAGGGCGACCGTCGCCCGGCAAATCCTTGCCCAGCGTCTCCACGAACGAGAGGGGAAGTCGGCTCCCCCGCATCAGTTCTTTCTAACCGTTATGGGTGCGGTCGAAATCACCTGCCCCACGCTGGCCGAAGAGTTCATCGACCTCCGCGAAATGATCAGCAGCGGGTCACTATCCATGGATGACTGGGACCGGGCCATGGCTGATCTTGGCCGGTCGGACGTTTCCATTGCCTCCTTCACGCTCATGGGCGGGTTCGCCGAAAACGAACTTCCCTCGGAGGAGCAGGAGATCGAGAGTCTGGCCGTCCAGCGTCATTTGGGTGTCATTTCCGACAGCGCCGGTCAGGTGCTCCAATTCGGAGTGGGAAGGCGCGACGCCGAACGCCGTGCCACCCTGCGTCGTGCAATCCTCGCCGACGCATGATCCACCGTTTGCGATCCGACAACAACTCACAACCTCGGACAATGCGACTGGAGATGAGTTACCTAATTGGTTTCTCGTGTCGCTGACGGTAACTTCGTGATCTGCTATGATCTCACCGATGGAGTTGAGTCCTCCTCAACTTGGTGAAGGTTCGTCCATGAGAAGCAAGCTCACCGAGAATTGGAAACGAATCGAGCAACGGATCGCCGACGCCTGCGCGCGTGCGAATCGCAAGCCATCCAGCGTCACGCTTGTGGCAGTTACGAAGGCGGCGAGCCTTGAGGTTATCCAAACCCTGGTCGAAATCGGTTTGGCCGACCTCGGTGAGAATCGCGTTCAGGAGCTTATCAAACGGGCGGCCATGCTCCAGGAACTAATGAGCCGCCGCGAAAGGAATCCATCATCGCCGCCGCAGTCGACGCCGCGTTGGCACATGATCGGCCATCTACAGCGCAACAAGGTCAGGGATGTTCTGCCGTGGGTGACCCTGGTGCATTCGGTGGACAGCCTGCGATTGGCCGAGGAGATCGACGCGGAAGCGGCCAAGCTGGGGCGAAGAATCCCCATCCTTCTGGAGGTCAACCCCAGCCCAGAGGCCTCGAAGTTCGGCGTGGCCGTCGCGGCCACCACGCATCTCGCCGAACAAATCAACTCCCTGCGGCACATCGAATTGCGCGGGCTGATGGCCATGGCCCCGCTTATCGATGATGAATCCATTATCCGGCATTCGTTCGGGCGCGTCCGTGAATTATTCGATGAGATCGTAGGGGAGCGGATTTGCGGTCCTAACTTCAAGGAATTGTCGCTGGGAATGAGCAACGACTTTGAATACGGCATTGAAGCCGGGGCTACCTTTGTGCGGATCGGCTCCGCCCTCTTGGAAGGAATCGAGATTGACCCTCAACCCACCCAGGTCGAGTGATCCCTCGGGCCGCATAAGGAATGAAGTTTCGGCGTATCGGGAGTCTGCGCGCCACGTGCCACAGGTTTGGTCCGCCGCGGCCGATGCGGCTCGCGGTACGGTCACTGTGATTCATGGCTGCATGTTCAGCGGAAAGACCACCGAATTGTTGCGGCGGTCGGAGATGTACCCTCGTGGTAAGGCGCTGTCTTTCAAACACGCCATCGACACCCGCTACAGCTCCTCTGCGATCGTCTCTCATGGAGGAAAGGCATCGCCCGCCATCGTGGTGAAGAATGCCGCTGAAATCGAACGGCATGTTACTAAGGCCATCGGCATGGTCGCCATTGATGAGGCCCATTTTTTCGACGAAGGTTTGGTCGGAGTCATCGCTCGCATCGTTGAGGGCGGCATCGATGTCGTATTGACGTTATTGCAGCCTGACAGTTGGGGCCGACCATTTGCGGTCGCCGAGCGACTGCTTGCCCACGCTGACGAACCCATTTTGATGACGGCGACTTGTGCACGATGCGGCACCCTTGCCGACCGTACCCAACGTCTCACACCCATCATCGACGGCCGTATGGTCGTCGAACCCGACAATTATGAACCGCGTTGTGGGAAGTGCTGGCGACCCCCACCCGAGCCGCCGCGTCTGGTTTCCAGTTTCTAGTTCTCGAGTTTCTAGATTACGGCGTGCAACGTCCGCAAAGGTCGCGGCAGGTTCCGGCGGGGCTGCACGTTCCGCCCGGACAATGGGTGTCGTTGATGCACGGCTCGCCGGCATTGTCCCCGCCCAAGCAGGTCTTCACGCACAATCCAGCGCAACCCGTACACGATCCTCCACAAATTACCGTCGATGGGCACGGGCAGGGCCCGCTGAAGGCATAGGCATAGCCTTTGAAGGCATCTACGCAGGCCGTGATGTCCAGGGCGTTGATGCTTGCGTTCAATTCCGGCAAGTTGGGCTGAAGCTGCGCACTCGCTTTGATCGGCGCGCCGGGCAGACTCTTGAACTTGTTTACCAACTGGGCGATGTCGATCGCGTCGGGCTGGTTCGAAGAATCCGGCGGATTGAACAACTCCACGATATCCCCCGAACGGGTGGTCGTGATCTGTAGCGGTGTGCTGACGTCCATACAGGTGCCTTCAGTACCCATGCAAGCGGGGGACACGCTTTGGACTTGGTAAGTCGAGCTGGGCACGATCTCCGCCGCCGTAACGTGGATTACGCCTTCCAGGTTCCAGTTGTAATAAAACGGCGTGCATTGCAGCCTGGCCCCTCGGAATGGGCCGCTTTGAGGTGGGCCTTCGGTTTCGTAGAACGTTCCCGGCTTACCCACCCAGCGCACGCAGCCCGACGGATCGGTGCAGCCTGCCCCGGATTCGTAGGTCGAAAAGTCCGGCGGCGGAAACGCCGGCAGGTTGGGCGGCATGGGATCCTGCAAATTGAGCATGGTTACCCGCAGGGCGGTCGGCGGGGCGAACAATCCGGGCCACCAGGCCGCGGGGTAGAGGGAGAGATATCGGTTGGCCGCCGGCAGACAAGGCGGAGGTACACAGGTATGTGTCGCCGCGTTGCAACACATTCCGATCGAGAGGCAATCGACATCCGAGCTGCACGGGCATGGACCGTCAGGAGGACAACAGGCCGTTACGAGGGATTGCACACACGTACATGTGGCGTCGTCGCAGCTGTTTACCGTGCAGGCGTCGCCGTCCTCGCATTCGGCATCAATTGTGCAGAACTCTACTTCACAAGCGTCGCCGGTGCCGTCGTCGTCGCAGTCCTCCTGTCCCGAATTGGGTAATTCAGGACAATTGTCGCACAAGTTGCCGATTCCGTCGCCGTCCGTATCCGCTTGCCCCGGATTGAAAAGGGCGGGACAATTGTCGCAGCCGTCAATCAACCCATCGTCGTCGCTATCCAACTCGCAGCCATCGGGGATGCCGTTTTCGTTGCAATCCGCGCATGCGGGATCACCGGAACAGTCGGCAATATCCGTTGAATCCGGGATGCCATTGTTATTGCAGTCGGTGGAGATTCGCAGGAAGTAAACGTCCTGCTCGCCGTTAAAGGTGGCCGCATAGGCGAGGCTGGCGCCGCCGTTGTCCGAAATCATGTGGTAATAATCACCGAGCTTGTTTTGCTGTGGATAGCCGAGGGAGCGGTTGTACGCAGGGCTTACGGCGACGCTCGGCGCCCAGGTGGCGCCGGCATCCGTCGAATAGGAGTAGCGAAGGGTGGTCGTGGGGTCGGCGGAAGTATGATTCCACACCACGTCAATACGGCCATTGGGGGCCACGGACATGGTCCCAAACCACTGGTAGGAAGTGGCCGACTGGGGGTCGTCGTTCACTCGAACGGGAGCGCTCCAGTTGACCCCTCCGTTGGTGCTGCGGATGAACATCACATCGAGGGGATCGCTCCCCGGCGGGTTTACCGATCCAAGCATGTAGACGTTCCCCTGCGTGGGACCGGTCGAGTGATCGGTGGCGATCCACACCTGGCCAAGCAGCCCCGCCGGATTCGGACCGACGCTGACGCTGGCCGTTCCTCCCAGGTTCACACTTTGGGCAGCGGTAAAGAGCGGGGCGGCCGCGCCGTTGTTGCAATTGGTGCATCGAACGGTGAGATGGCCTGTCTGTCCGAGGTTGCTGCCCCCGAAGTGAAGGATTCCATCGGGGCCGACGTCCAGCGTTCCCCATTTCATGCTGGGTAATGGAAGTCCGTAAGCCGTCGGGAAGGATGCCCCACCGTCGATTGACCGTGTGAAGTCCCGTCCCGCACAGCAAGTGAATTGGATGTTCCATATCTGATGGATAAACCCATCGCCGATCCCTCCAGACCGATCGACGGTCATCCATTGCTTGTCGCCCCCGAAAGAATAGACCGGCGCTGCCCAGGTGACGCCTCCGTCGATCGACTTGAAGACTTCAACGGTGTTCAGGTTGGGCAGGCTGGAATAGAAGAAGTTTCCGGCGTTGTCGGCGCCAAGGACGGGATCGCTGCGGAAAAAACCGGGGGTCAAGGTGCTCTTCGTCCATGTTTGCCCGCTGTCGTGGCTGTAGGCGACGCCTGCCTGGCGGAAGTCGTTGGCTATGGTGTCGAACTGCCGCCACCCGATCACGATGCGCATCGGATTGGTGGGGTCGATGGCGATGGAGGGTTCATTGGCCGCGTCACCAATGATGTTATTCTGCAAGGCATCGACGTTGACTTGGATACTGGTGTACGGTCCCACGACCCAGGTGGAAGCCGGTTCGACGACGGGTGGAGTGGGGGAAGACGCCGCGGCGGGCGGGGGGACGGGAACTTCCAGGGGTCTCGTAGGTACGATGGGCGCGTCGTCGGCGAATATGATGTCGGGATCGGAAATCACGTTGTTCGCAGATTGCGGAACGATTTCCTGTGTTCGTTCATCGCGCTGCGCGTCCGCGAGAGCTCGCCATCCGGCGCCCACGACGCATAGCAGAGCCACAGTGAACACTCCGCCGCCATAATATTTTCGCGCTCGCATCATTGCCTCTCATTCAAGGATCTGCAGCCTGTTGGCGTCATTTTGCTTCCGAGAAGCCCCTACTTGATAGTGATGCTACCAGAATTGGCCCCACCGAGTCAAGAATTTGAGGCCGCGAGAAGGCGAAGAACGATTGAAGCAGGTATAAAACGCGACCACAGCGAACGGCGCCGCGTTGCGGATGGGGCGGTGATTCGGTGCACTGTACAAGGCTTTTTCCAAACGGGCGTGGTCATGAACAGGTTTCTCAACCGCTCGATCTGTCAAAGGGCGCTGACGAGCTCGACAAAATGTCGGCCGCGTTCGGTAAAGTTGGCGTATTGATCGAAGCTGGGCGCACCGGGTGAGAATAGTATGATCTCGCCGGGTTTGGCTTCCTTCTTTGCGAGATTCACGGCCTCGGACAATTCATGGACGGTGTAAGCGCTTGAACCGCCGGTCAAACCGATTCCAGAAGTCGGCGGCGTAGACGAGCGTGCGCTTGAGGCGATCTTCACGGCCTCCGAGAAGTCCAGACCGGATTCACCGGTGCAGATGACCAAGCGACAGTATTGTGACAACGCCTTGGCACAATGATCGAGGGGGACGTCCTTACGTTGTCCTCCGACGATGGCGATAGTTCTTCCGGGGGATTCCGTGATAGGCACTGATGCGCCAGGACATCGTTCTGCTTGCGGATCAGGGTGCCTTGAATGGGCGGTCGCTTCCAAGGCAATCACTGTTGCCGCAGGGGCTGTGGATTTGGAATCGTTGTAGTAGTCCACCCCATCCAAAGTTCGCACGAATTCGAGTCGATGCGGCAGTCCTCTGAATTCGCGGAGTGCATCGCGAACCAAGGCTTCGTTAAGCCCAAGCAAATGACAGACGGTCAGTACGCAGGCGGCATTACGTTGATTATGGCTGCCGGGCACTTTGAGCTTGCAAGCGTAGCCCGATGATGGAATTCGGATGACGCGATCGCGGCCGTCGGCGATGACCTCCCAAAGACGGCTTTCGGCCTCCGGGTGCAAATCCCCGACGACGACTCTGCTCGACTTATCTGGGTGACGCATGATGTTGAGCTTGGCGTTTGCATAATCCACGAACGAGGGATAGCGGTCGAGGTGATGGGGGAACAGATTGGTGATGACCGCCATTTCTGGGGCCCATGGGATTAGCGGCAGATCTTCGAGTTGGGCATTGGACATTTCCAGGACAACCCAATCCGTCTGCCGGATGTTTGGAAGTTCGTTTAGCAGCGACCGTCCGATATTGCCGCCCAAATGGACGCCCGTGTAAGACGCCTCGCCTGCTTGTCGGCATGCTCCCAGTGCATCCGTGAGCATCGCGCAAGTTGTGCTTTTGCCATATGACCCTGTGACGCCGATCACCCTGGCTTGGCAACGCTGGCAAAAGAGGTTCATTTCCGTAGTCCACGGGATGCCGCAGCGGACGACGGCTAGGAAAAATGCGGAGGAAGACTTGTGAACCGCCGGATTGATGATGACCCAATCGGCGGCTTTGAGGTCATTCTCGTCATGGCCGCCGAGGTGCAGGGTGACGGGAAGGTCGGCAATGGCCGCGACGGACTCGGTCAGATCTTCAGGACCTGCAAGGTCCGTGACGGTTACGATTGCGCCCTGGGAAACCAACCATCGTGTTACTCCAACGCCGCCCCCGAATCGACCCAGCCCGACGACCAGCACCCGTTTCCCGGCGAGCGAAATCGGTTCGGACGGTTTGAATGGGTCGATTTGAGACATTGAGGCGGTCATCGTACCGCCGCGCAAGGCCTAAACAATGATCATATTATTGTTGTTCACGGCGGGCTTCGGCACGGCGGTAGCGGCACGAAGGGACTCGGAAATAGCGTTCATTCTTGTAATTGGGAGTTCAAAGCGGTTTGTTGACAGGTCGCTTGGTACACCCGTATAAGGTAATGACAATGTCCGGGACGGTGGCTGGGTTGCAAGGCCACACACGCGTTTCGGCGCGCCGGGATGATGTTGTCTTCGAGGTCGAAGGCTCCCGGGCGTAACGTTACCGTATCCGGGCGCGCTGGGATTTGCGCCTGGCGACATGCGGGGTTTTTATATGGGTATTCGGATTCACAAGAGCCGGCTGGATCGATTTGCCAGAAGGGCCGGAACGCACTTTTGCGTAGTATTTCTTGCTGTCGGTGGCTGCATGAATACCGGCGGCGAGCAACCTCCTCCGGATAACGGGAACGACAATGGCAATTCCAACTCGGGCGGTGATGTACAAGCGGAGATGATCACTCCGGCCACGGGTTTCGGCCTGTCGATCCTGGAAGAACCCGTTTCTTTCTTCTACAGCGTCGATGAATCCGCGACAGACGTTCGCGGGTACTATGTCCCCGTTGAGGATGGCAGCACCGACAGCGACCCGATTGGCGAGCGGGTCATTACCACCGGCGACCTCAGCACTGGGGTGATGCAGGTTCTTTTCTTCGATCCCCAGGAAGCGGGAGTTGGTTTTTACCGCTTGGGAATCGAGTTTAGTATTAACGGGGAGGAGGAAGATGCGGAGAGTGAAGCTGCCGTTGAGGTCCAAGGGGCGCCGGACCCGATCTTCATATTGCCATCCCAATCGATTACCTCGGTTACAAAGGGCCAAAGAGTAACCATCTCTTTCGATGTCCAAGATCCCGAGGATGATGTCCAATGGCGACTGTTCTATCTGAGTGAATCGGATTCCCGAAGCAACCCCGCGGATCAGTTGGGCACCGCGCTGGCGACCGGTTCGGGCAATGCGGAGACGTTCTCGTTCGATACGGATTCTCTCGAACCCGGAGATTATCAGCTCGGCATCTCCGCGACGGACAGCGGATCGTCAATCGAGCAGACGGTTGAACGGGGTGAATCGTACCTGATCGTTACCATCCCCAGCTCGACGGTTCCCAATACTCCGATCATCCATGTTATCGCAGCCGGCGGTCACGATCCACCCTCTATCGAAGTCACCGCGCCTGGGGTGGTGGACGAGTCCATCGTCGAGGGCACCTCATTTACCATTCAGTTTGTCGGGGAAGTCAATGAACCCGGGGCGACGGGTTCGATCGAGCTGTTCTACGACTCAGATAACGTTCTGAACAATGGGTTTACATCCATTCCAGGTGCGACGATGCTTCCGACGTCGGCGAACAGTTACCCATTTCCGACCAATGTGCCCGAGGGCACATACTATATCGGAGCGATCATCTCAGACGGAGTTAACGAACCTGTTTCGGACTACTCGACGGGTAGACTGATCGTTACGCCGGCCCCGTGACAATCGTTGTCATGAGATTTGACGTTTTCTTCACCGATCGGCGCGCATTGATCCTTCGGGCACCGCTTGAACTGCGGATGCGTTGGTTAGGTTGATTCAAGCGCTGAGACATTCGATTTTTCCAGCAAGGTGCTTTAGAGCGGAATCCATCGGGTACGTTAAACCATTGCCGATAATGCCGGGTTTTCGGCCTGCGGCGGTGAGCCGCAGCCCTATTCTGATTGACAGACACTTGGTAGCAGCGATACGATGCTTTGTCGGGACGAGGTAGGGACAGCCCGGTGCCTGCTCCTCGCATGTGCCGTGCCGATCAGCAGGGGTTCGGACATTCAGGATGCTGACAGGCCTTGTCCCCTCGCCGATGGTGTGTAGCGCGTTGCGAGCCTCCGATTGTCGCGTTTGGAGACTATTCCTGGTGCCATAGGGATTTGTTCTCCGGAAGGTCCACGCGGTCCAAACCCGCGGCTCGATTGACTTGGGAGCATTGGCGGAATACGGACCAGGGTCCAGGGTGTCGCGTAAGCTTCAAGGAGATTGTCCGATGGGAAGGGCAGCCTTCCAATTCGGCACGATGAGCGGCCGACGGTCTTGGACGGGAGTGCGTACTAGATGAGATCGAATGAATTGAAGGCTCGGTTTTTCCGAGTGATGATGTTGGGTTTACTCGCTGGAACGATGCTGCTCGCGGAGTCGGCGTGGGCCGCCCAGCGTAAGTTTCTTGTCATCCTCGCCCATTCACCGAAACAGTTCGGGGGCGCGGCGGTCCCTCCGGGTGGACTTCTAAATCCCCAGTCGGTTACCGACGAGTACTTCGATACGATCAATCCTGGAATTGATTCTTTCGCCGAATACTGGAAGGAAATCAGCTACGGTGACGTGACGATTTCCGGCCGTGTGACCGATTGGATCTTACTCCCGTGGGCGATTCAGCCGCAACAGCCAATGAGTTATGTCGACCTGAATGACAATAGTCAGCCCGGTTTCGTCAGGCGTTACAATTACGGTCACGGCGAGGATTTCAACAACCAGCTTTCAATGGTCTTGCGAAATATCGGGCGTCTCAACGACCCCAATGCCGGGGTTGGGGCGATGCAGGTGACTTCCGCCGGCACTCCGGCCTACACACCGGGCGAGCGCTTCCTGGACATACCCATACCCCCCGCCACCGTTGGCAACGGGGCCTGGGACGGCTTTGATGAAGCCACGAACTCGATGGATTGGGGCAGGCCCGGCCCGCCCTTTAATTACAATTCGATTGACGATCTCCCGGACAACCCCGGGCCGTGGATCGACCTGAACGGCAACGGTTTGGCCGACAACCCGGTCGGTTGTATTTATTTGCCCGATTCTGACAACGATGGCAACCCGGACTGCTGTCCGAACGGACCGGGAAACCTTGGTTGCGCCGGTTTCAATCCCAGCAATCCGGATGCCCCAAACGTATGCCCGCCGACGAGGTTGACGGCCGCTGTGAATCCCGATACCGCCGATTGCAATGGCAATTTGGTTCCCGACGCCTGCGACATCAGTTGTGATTCCCAGGCTTGCATTGCCACCGGATGGACAGGTGCATGTGGGACAAGCACCGATGAACTTCCGTACCAGAACCAAGGTACGGAATGTGTACCGGGTACCGGCAACCAGGTTCCCGACGAATGTCAGTTTGCCAACGTTACCGTCCAATGCGTGGACATGGAGGTCACTGATGAGGACGATGGATGCTTTGGGCATCCCGTTTGTGAGCCCTTGGCTGCGCAGTATGTGCGGACGACTGTCCCTCGGTGCGAGTACGCGGACGTAAACGGGAATGGGCGGCTCGATATTGTGGAGCCCTTCGAGAACTTCCTGCACGGCGTTCCCTTTGCCCGTCCAGTACCGTTCCCTCCCCCTCCCCCGGATCCCGAGCTTTATTCGACCTGGACGCCTGGGGCCGACTACGACACGTACGTTACGAACAATTACCCCGGAACCAATCCTGCGGCCGTTGTTTCACGCAAGTCGGTTCGTCTCATCGGCGGGCCACACGATCCATTGAACAAAATAACCGTTCCGAGCCAGCGTCTTTGCGCAGACGGCATGCCCTATCGAACCATCGGTTCCCAGGCCAACGTGTGTCCGGCAGGAGTACACTCCGAGTATAACCCGCCGGATTCCTGGGTTGAGATTGGTTCAACAAAAATGTCCATCGGGGCTCTCTTGGATATCACCACGCCCGTGCCTGGCTGGTTCGCGCAGGCATGGAGGAATCGCTATGAGAATCTAGATCCACCACCGTGGACTTCCGCGGCGAAAATGGCGACTCCATTTAATACCGGTGTTCGTCCGACATTTACTCCCAATCGCGGGGGTACGGGCGGCCTTGGAAGCGGCTGGTTAGCGGGGGTCAATCTCGCCAACGCACGAATTCTCCCCGACGAGCTCAACGGCGTCGGCTTGCCCACCATTGCATTTGACGGCCCCGTCGAGCACGACGACCTTCCTTCGTCCAAATACCACCGGGCCGGCGACCAGCATCTTGGTGAAGTGACTTCCCCGTTCAGCACCAACATATGGGGACACGACCGGGGCACGAATTCGCCAGGCGGCTTTGGCAGCCCCGACAAGATCATACCCGCTGCCGGGCCCTACGCGACTCAACTCCACGGCCAATTGGGGCGCGACGGGGGAAACGTATTGCAAATGGAATGGCTTACCTGGCGAACTGAACCTCCGTTCAACACCGGCACCGCGTGGGAGGCGACCTACGGGCCGCATCCTTACACGGGAAGGAACTGCACCGGGGGGGTTTGCGGTTTCCGCGACTTCAACCTGGATGGGCTCGTCGATCAAGGAGAAGTGGTAACTCCTGGCAGGGAAAACTATGTTGCGGACCCGGAAGCCAACCGCGCGCGGGGGACGGCGTCCGTTTATCCATGGAATCGCCGACGACTCATGGAAGATTGCATCGAGGTATTGGACGATGCGATTGACTTTGACAGCTTCGTCGATCCGGTGGCGATGAACGCGGTTACATGCGGAGGCGGGGGCATTTCCCGGCCCTTGCCGGCGCCGTTTGACTTACAAGGACCCGTGGAAGTTGCTGGGGTTTGTTCGGGGATAGTACTCCTGCCCGCCGGGTCACACATTCCGCTCGACTTCCTGGGAGCGACAAGTTTCTCCCATCCTGACCTCTATCCGATTCACAATGACGACGGATTGAATGATCCGGCTTACACCTATGCTCAATTCCCGACAACCGGCACGCGGCAACTGAATTGGAGCTTGTTGTTCCATGATCTGGTCATCGACCTGGGAACGAGCGGCGAGGGGCCCGTTGGTACGGGTGGGGCGCAATCCCGGTATGCGGCGCACGAGTGGTTGCACACATGGGAGCATTTCCCGGACCTTTATGATTACGACATCTACGATCTACCGAATGCAATTGAAAACTGTCCGGTGGGGGCGTGGGACATTATGGCGGATGGCGGCTTCGTCCATCCTACGCCTATCTTGAAGGAAACCTCATGCACGCACTGGGTTGAACCTGTGGACCTGACGACCGTGCTCACCCCCGGGGTGGACAAGACGATCACCTTGCCGGTGGCGGAATTTGTCCGTGATAGCAGCTATTTCTTTTTTGAGAACGAAGACCTTCCGGGGGAAAGATATTACTTTTGGTCGGCGGGTCGCGGGTTCGACGAAAACATGCCCGGTGAGGGCGTCCTGATCATGCACACCGACGTTGGCTCGAACCCGGACGCGCTCCCACAGCAGCAGCGATCGGGAAACCGCCCTCAGTATCTGATTGTTCAGGCGGACGGCAAAAACGACCTGTTGACCTGCGTCAATCGCGGTGACGACGGTGATCCCTGGCCGGGCAGCAGCGAAAACACGCTTTTCGATTGTAGCACGCTTCCCGCGAGCCAGTGGTATGCGGACAACGCCTGCACGGGGCTGGAAGTTCTGGACATCCTGGAGGATGGGACCGGATCGGCGCGAGTGACATTCAATTGGACGCCGACAAGCATTCCAAGCATGAAGTTCGTTGACCCGCCGGGCGGTGTGACGGTGGGCACCATATACCAAATCCGAACTGAAACGAACGACGTTTTTGGTGGTACGTCCATTCGCTTCTATTATAAGAGACAGGACGCCGGAACACCGGAGTTTACAGGCTCGACATTCATTTTTCCCCAGATAAAGAAGCCATCGCCCGGCTTCATTGATCTCAGCACCAACTGGGACATATCGGGAGTACCCAACGGACGTTACTTCATCTTCGCCGACTTGATTCCCGGTGTCGGTGCGGATGGTACGGAAGCCAAATTGACCCGGCCCCGCGCCGGCCGCAACAATCAAGGTACCGCAACGCTGGGCTTGGGCGACGTTATCGTTAACGTCACCACCGTCGCTGGCACCACGGTCACCAACCAAGGGACGGCTCGCTCGGAAACATGGACGATTGAATGCGTGGATGGAAACGCGGGTAAGTGGTACGTAGGCAGTTCACTGACCCAACCGCTGCCCGTGGAGAAACCCACCGCAGCTCTTTGCACGGCCAACCCCACGAAGTGCGCGACGACGGGGGTTCAGTACACCTCGATCGGCGGAGCGGTAAAGTTCACGATCCAACAGGGAGCCGGTTCCTCACCAAAGGGGGCGCTGGACGATACATTCACCTTTACGACAACGGGGATCACGGCGCCCAGCGCAGCCGTAACCATCGTCAATGGGCAGATTAGCGAGGATCCTGTCGCGGTGATTGAAGCATCACCGCTTTCCGGTCCGCCGCCGTTGGAGGTGACGTTCGACGCGCGCCTTTCGGTCGATCCGAACGGGCAACCGCTCAGTTTTCAGTGGAATTTCGGAGACGGGAGTAACGGGACCGGCGCGCTAACATCGCATATTTACCCGACGCCAAAGCCCAATGGAGGACCTTATACCGTCACGCTCAAGGCGACCAATCCACTCAACGGTCGGTTCGGTGAGACTTCCGTGGATATCAGAGTGACCAACAACACTCCCAGCGCCAAGATTGTGGCGAAGCCCGTGAGCGGGCCGGCGCCGTTGACGGTAAAACTCAGCGCCAGCGAGTCCAGCGACTCGGAAACGCCGGAGAATCAACTGATATATCAGTGGAACTACGGCGACGGATTTGGGGCGAACGACGCTGGGACGCCGGGGGTGCAGCGCGATGTGGAGCACACCTATTCGCGGGTGAACACGAACCTGGACACGACAAACTGCACGGCGACGTGCCCCTGTACGCCGACAGGGCGCACATGTACGGCAGCCTGCCCATGTTCGTTCACCGCGGTTCTGACGGTGACGGATGTCGGGGGGCAGAAAGACACCGATTTCGTGGTCATTCAGGTAGGCAACACCAATCCGGTGGCAGTCGTCACCTCGACGGCTCTGCAGGGTCTCGGCCCGTTATCGGTGACCTTCAACGCGAAAGGCTCGACCGACGCGGAGAACGACAAGTTGGAAGTAGAGTGGATGTGGGATGACTCTTCACCGAATGAAAAATGGCCGGCGCTGACGGGCAAACCGCCCGCCACGGATGGCAGCGTTGGGCATACGTTTGTGCTCCCCGCGGGAGCGTCGGAAAAGAAGTATCTTGTGAAGGCTATTGTGCGCGATCTCAAAGCCGACGGGACTCCCAAGGGTGGGCAGGCGACTGCTCAATTCGAGGTGATAGTCTACAGCCTGGCGACTTTACCGCCTCTCCCGAATCATCCGCCGGTCGCGAGGTTCTGCATAGAGGCGGATGAAGTGTGCAGCGAGGCGTTTCTTGTGGAGGCGATCGTGGGCGATGTAATAACGTTTGACGCGAGCCTGTCTTCCGATCTAGACACACCAACCGGCGATATTCTTAGCTATCGTTGGACCTTCGGCGACGGAGGTCAGACGAATTTCACGACGAACCCCATCGCAACACATACTTATTTGTCAACGGGCGATTATTCCGCGCGTCTAACAGTTCGTGATGCGATGAACGCCTCGTCTGAAGCAACGAAGACCGTACGGGTGCTGCTGGTAGGTTCGAACCGCAATCCGGTGGCCCTGATCGCCACCGGGCCGCGCTCGGGCCCGGCACCGTTGTCCATTACGTTCGATGGGAGCATCTCCTATGATCCGGATGGTGAAGTAATCACCTCATACACCTGGGAGTTCGGGCCGGAAGTGGCGAACATCGAGCCAAGGACCGGTTCGGAGGTGACGCAGGTATTCGAGGATCCTGGCGAGTACACCGTCATGCTGACCGTAAGGACCGGCGTCGATGGCAGGGAGGGCAGCTCGGAGTCGCAAACGATTACGGTGACCGAAGCCGTGACGCAGCCGCCGCCCGTCATGCCGCCGCCGCCGAATGGACAAGAACCGCCGGATAGTGCCGACCAACGTCCGCCCTCGTCAACCTGCGGCTTTGGGATATTGATGGGCGTGCTGGGGTCCTTGCTGGGCCTTACGCTGACGGCAGTGACGCGACGACGGATACGAGCCTGACGATTCCGCGGAAATCTTGACAAACGCAGACCCCGTTAGTCCCGGCGCCTCGGGACGAGCGGGGTCTGGCACTTTCAAGTCTTGAACCGCTCTTCCGGACCGGCGGGATCCTTTGGGCCGCCTGTGATGTGATTCTTGTAATGGCGCCACTTGTAGACCATTAACCACTGGGTCAAGGGTTTCGATCCTTCGTGGTGCAATACATTGCCGCCTATTCCACCAGGGCCACTGGGCGACGGCCGCCAATGGTGATGAATATGTTCCGCAACTCTTGGGCGTACTCGTCGATCGATCCCTGGGCGACAAAGGTCTCGGCCCCGGTAGTTTCGGCGATATCGGCCATCAAGCCGGGGTCCGCGGCGCTGCCCACGGCGACTGTGAAGATGCGAATGCCCAGGTCCGAGGCATCTTGAGCTACCGCCAATGCTTCAGCACGCGCTTCTGCCAACGTGTTCGCGTCACTGGTGCTGCAGTTGGAGGGTGAGGTGCAGTTGGCCAGCCCGTCACTGAGAAGCACCATGACTTTCTTGGCACTCGAACGAGCCCGCGCGCCGGTGAGTTCATCGATACCCGCTTGCAGGCCGCCGGCCGTGAACGTGTTACTGTCGTAGTAACCCGCGTGCATCGCGTTCAGGCGGTCGCTCACTTCATGAAAGTTGCTGGTCAAGTCAACCTCGTGGTGCGCCGTCGTGGCGAACACTTCCAGCGACACCTGGTCGTTGCTGTCAAGCTCATACAGGTATTCGGTGAGCACCTGGGTCGCATCCTTGATCGGCTGCATTGGATAGTGCGGCGCATTGCCGAACTCCGGCGTCATCGAGTGTTGCTCTCGCGCGTCCAGGAGATAGCTGATGAACGTCTTGATGCCGTAGGAGTACCGGAGGTTGGTGTTTGCCTGGGTCATCACATTGTTACTGGCACGGGTGTAGTTGATGTAGGACTGGAAGATGCTGGCCGAAGCACTAACTGAGCGGCCCATGATTTGTTGCGTCCACTGAACCTCCGACGATACAATATTGTTATTACCGTTTCCGGGCGAAGCGCCGACTGTAGACCAGCGCCCGCCGGCGATTCCACTGTTCCAATTGGCTAAGCCCAGGGCTGTGGCCACGCGCAGAGGATAACTCGTGCTGCTGTCACCCGCGCCATTGTTCATGATGGCGCTCACCTCGGTCGCGTTGTACCCCTGAGCGCTGAGGTAGCTGGAAAGTTGGGCGTTCGACCAGTTCGAACCATAGACCAACCGGACTAGTCCGGGATCGGTGAGCGGATTGTAAGTCGTCGGCACAATCATATCCCCGTACCCAATTCTCTTCATGTAACCCCACGCCGGACCGGCGGCCTGCGGAACGCTTCCGTCGGGTTCTACCCATCCCGGCTGAATATCGGCGGAGACCCACGGACTTCCGATCTCGCCGTACCCGCCGGGCAGTCCGTTCCAAGGCTCCCACATTTTGATTTCGGTGTTCTTGTAATTGCGGAACTCGCTGTCGTCGGTGTGCGAGGAGGACAGGTCCGCGACGATGGCCACGTCGCGCGGGATCATCATGGCCGTAGCCATCGCGCTGACATCAGTGTTGTACTTCCCGAAGATCGCCGAAAAATAAAGGCCCAGCGGCCCGTTGGGCGAATCCGCCGCCATGCGCACGTTGACGCGGACGGCGTTGGGCGCGGTGGTCGTCGGAACAAACGTGAGCGTGTGGGCCACCGGGTCGTAGTTGCCGCGACCGAACGTGATATCTGAGGTATCCAAATCCAGGGAGCGGTCGAAGACGCCGTTGTAGCCGGTGAATTCCCGAGCGGTGGCCCTGGCCAACGCCAACGGATCGCCAAGAGTCTGTTCGCCCAAACGCGAAGCGGCGGCCAGCGCCGCCGCATCGGCTGTACGCTGTAAGTCTGAGCGCGCGTTGTACATCGTGCCCACGTCCACGGTCAGGGCCGCGCAGCCCAGGAAAACCACGAGTGTGATCACGACCAGGACGGCCACCGCCCCTCGCCGCCGGCCGCCCTGTGATTGCTGGAATTCAAACTCGGAGGAGAACGATTCCTGGGCGCGCAGGCCCAGAGTCGGTACTCGCGTTGAACCCAACATGATTTGAAACCCCTCCCCCTCACTGCGGACGTGCATTGAGCTTGGGATTCCCTGCAAGGAGAATCGACACTCTGCTTCTTTCTCTCGCCTCGGTAGTGGGCCATTGCGGCACCGGCGAGCGGATGCACGATTAGAGAGTACGATACGGGCTTGCACCGTACCAGTGCGCTCGGTTGACGAAAAGGCTTACGGCGCGATCGACGGCGGATTAGGGAGTTTATTCAGACGCGGATGGTTGACTTAAGGACCGATAGCTACGGCGACTCGGTTGCGGGCTCTGCAACGTTTGAGGATTTGGCTGAAAGCCGTTTCTCCAGTGATCGGGCGTATTCCCGACACGGGGGAGTGTCACAGCGGGTCCGGAAGAGGTCCAGAAACGCCGCGCCGGCCTGGGTCTGACCGTCGGTGAGCAAAAGTTCCGCGGTAAGTCCGAATGTCCAGGGAACATTGGGACGTTCCTGGTCAAATCGTTCGAGGGCAGCCAATAGAAGCCGACGGGCCTCTACGCCGGATTCGCCGGTGTCACAGAGCATAGCCACTCGCGAAACGGCTTCCTCAAAGCGGTCGTCGGCTAGAGCCGCGTATGCCATCGCTGCGTTCGCTATGGGTACCACAGCGGCCGCACGCGATAACGATGTAGCGACGGAGCGGGCGTGACCCGCATCGCCAGCGAGGACAATTTGGGCGAGATTCAGCGCCGCGGTCCCGTCCGTTGGGTCTCGGTGGAGGACTTCCGTGTAGGCGTCCATGGCCTCGTCGACCTTGCCCAGGGCGTAGCGAACCACTCCGAGATTGATCCGCGCGGGGACATGATCCGGTACGTCACGAAGCAGATTCAACAGCAACTCCTCTGCGTGAAAGTAGGCGTTTTGGGTTGCCGTTTCAACATCCAGTTCCACCAGCCCAAGGGCGGCGGGTGCATCGTAGGGGTTGTTGATTAATTGTTGTTCATAGACGGCACGGGCGTCGGCGGTTCGTCCCAGTTTCCGGTACAAGGCGGCGAGACGATAGAGATTCGGGTTGTGCAGGGGGGCGGCCTTAGCGGCTGCTTCATAGTATGGGAGAGCTTCATCGATTCGACCGAGATCATCATAGGCCATCGCCAGGCGGTAGGTTCCCAAGTCGTTTTCGGGATCAACTTCACAGGCCAGGTGCAGCAACCGCAACGCCTCTTCGCCATTCCCTAACTTGAGTTGGCAAGAGCCGAGCAGTTGGTAGGCGCGGCTGCGAACGTTGGCGTCTTCAAATCGAAGTTCCTTTTCAGCGCACTCCATTGCCTTGTGATATTCACCATCCTGGTGGTACACCCAACCAAGGTTTTCCCAGACTCGCGGCTCGTCGGGAAAACAGTAGGCAACACGCTGAGTCTTAAGCAAGTCGGTGTTATACCACTTCGCGGTATACCAGCTCTGTCCGATCAACGCGGGCAAAAGCAAGATTAAGGTGGAAGTGATGATCCAGCGGGGCCGCTTGGAGGCTGATTGCCCGCTGACCGCCCCTTTAGTCCAGTGGATATAGGCGTGACACACGGCGCTCGCAAGGCACCAAAGCAAGCCGATGATAGGCAGATACATGTAGCGGTCGCCGGCAAGGACGTTGCGGGCGGGCACAAAGGGGAGGGTATCGGCAATGGCAATGAAGAACCACAGCGTTCCCCATCGGCACACGCGGTGGATACAGCATAAAACTGCAAGGATTGCTGTGCTCAATGAGAAAACCAGGGCTGCCGAGATCGTTTCGGGATCCGACCAGTGAACCACGGGAGGGGTGGGATAATAGCTGGTTAATCCAACCGGCCATACGAAATGCTCGAAATAAAACGCCAGCGCAAGAAGGACGCGGATCGTTCGCGGGCCTTGCAGGTGCTCCGCACCCTTGCTGAAGAGATCGGCGCTCGCCGTGGCGTTGATGTTGATCCAGATGAACCAACCGCTGATGAGGGCGCAAGGGAGCCATAGCGCCCAGAATCGCGTGCGGAGTCTTTGGCCGCCTATCAGCGGGATGATTCCAAAAAGCACCGGCAGACCGACTCGAATCTTACTGAGCGACGAGAATAGAACGAAAAGAAGCGTGAGGATCGCAAAGCCTATGCGAGAGTAGCTGCTCGCGTCAGAGGCAGTACTCGGCCTCTTATCCTTAATTGGATTACCAAGCCACCGGGAAAAAGTGAGGATCGAAGCCAGGGCAAAGAGGGTGGAAAGTAGCATCATCCGGCCATTGACCCAGGCGACGGTTTCGACTTGAAAGGGATGAACTGCGAAGAACAAGGCGACAACCGTGGGAACGGCAAGGCTCGGGTTGCCGAGGCGCTGCTGTAACATCCTGATCGTCAGCCATACCAGAACCGTGTTGAACGCGTGAAGGAGAACGTTCGTGAGATGAAAGAGCCACTGGCCGCCTTCAATACCGGCGTCAAATAAACCGAGCAAGTTGCCCAGGGCGAATTCACCTGAAAAGGTCAGCAAGGGAAGCGGTTGGTAGAGGTCGCGATGGACAATCGTAAAAAGTTGCACGGCGTGAGTAATTGATGGATGGTTCACGAGGACGTGGTTGAGAACGAGGCGTCGATCGTCGCCGCCGACGAAGCCGCCGGCGAGGGTGGGAAGCCCCATGGCGACGGCGGCGAGGAAGACGGCCATGATTAAGACGATGGGGCGGGCAGAATGAAGGGGTGATCGGCAAAAGGTAGATGGTGAGGTTTGCAGGCCGTGGACAGCCTCAGCACTACACACCTCGCTAATTCGATCTTGACTTCCCAAGTGGTCCAACCGTTTCCAGTCAGCGCCTGCCTTCCACAGGTTTCAACCCGCATGGAGTTTCCGGGCGGAATACGGCCCTCGGCCTAATGATTGTAGCGTACGGCGCGACGGGGTGTGAGCTTGGAGGAGCGACATTGCCAGAATGCGCTGGCGCGCGGAGAATACTCAATCGAAGTCATGGCCGGTGGTGATCATTGAGAAGATGACCTGCGAGCGGAGAAAAGGAAAGTTCGATGGTTAGTGCGAAAGATGTCGTTTTGCAACAGTTACGAAGCGGTCAATACTTTTTTGAGAAGTTCACGGCGGATTTGAGCGATTCGGAATACTATGATCCGCCCGCTGAAGGAGCGAACCATGCCGCTTGGCTGTTGGCTCACGTGGCCTGTTCCGAGGACTCCTTGGTTGCGCAAATCACCGGGGCAGCAAGGCGGATTCCAGGGGCGACGCATGAATTGTTCAAGGGCGGCTCGACATGCGTCGCCAATGAATCCAGATACCCCTCGCGGAGGCAGATTGACGATCTTTTCCGAAACAGCCGCGCGAACACGATCGAAGCGCTGACGAAATACGATGATCGCAAGTGGGAAGAGCCCTCGCCGCAGGGATGGGACAAGTCGAGGTTCCCGACGATGGGGGCCATGTGGGCCTTGCAGGGGACGCACCAGTTCTGGCACATTGGGCAGCTTGCGGTGTGTCGCCAGGCGTTGAAAAAGAAACGGGTCCTTTTCTAGGCAGCCTGACCGATTCATTCTTGACGGTTTGAACGCACAGTTGGCGTCCGGTATAGTAGGTTGGCGGCTCGCGTGATTGGAGTCGCCGCGGTTTGCCGATGGTTGGACGTCGATGGACGTGAAACTCATCATGTTTCGTGAGGATGGTTCGCGGCGGGAGTTTTCGCTGGGTTTGGGAGCGACGACCATCGGCCGAAAGGACGATTGCACAATCCGAATTCCATTGGCCATGGTTTCCCGCCGCCATGCGGAAGTGGTGGTGGAAAAGGACGGTGTGGTGTTGCGCGATCTTGGCGCGGCCAACGGCACCTATCTGAACAACCGGCGGGTAACCGAAGAGGACCTTGAAGCTGGTGACCAGATCGTGATCGGACCGGTTGTCTTCACCGTGCAAATCGACGGCGAGCCGAGCGACAAGGAAATCCTGAAGATCAAGACGAAGCTGCCTGCGGGGATGGGAGCAGAGCGCGGCGCGGCGCGGGTCGGAACCTCCAAACACGTATATATGTCCGACGAAGAAGTCGATCCGATTTCGGCCCTCGAAGCGCTGGCATCCAGCGCCGACCAGACGGCGATCGACCCGGAAGAGGATGAGTAAACCGAGTACGGGAAAACACTGTAACGCGGAACCCTCTGAGTTCTGCGTTTCGTAGCCCAGTTTTCGGTGGTAGTGTGAACCCAAATCCTCCGCGTAGCGACGTCGCCCGAAAGGCGATTCTGCTTTGCCTCGCCACCGCCGCGCTAGTGGCGTTCATTCTCGGCCTGGGCGATTTTCGTCGGCAACGAAACGCCCTGTCGCAAATTCGATTGCATGCCAACAACTACGAGCGACGGATCGGCGCGGGCGGTGTGATGCCTTTGAACTTTGACCCCGACGTGTCGCCGGGGGGGCAGCGAAGGATGATTCCGTTGCAATGGCTGGACCGCGCGGCGGCGTCCAAGCTTCGGGGTGTCGATCGACCGGTCATGGTGGCCCAGACGATCCCGATTCTCCAGGTTTTTGGATACGACGGGCGAGCCGTATTGATTTTCGAAGGCGGGAAGTTTTCGGTGGAGTGGCTGACCCTGTCGCAGTTTGAGGCGCAGTGGGCCAAACAGAAGCAATTGCTTGACTCGCTCGCCGTCAAAGAGAGCGGGTAACCGAGCGACTGGTCTCTTGCTCCGCAATGGGTAGACGCGGTCGAAAAGCGGAGGCGATTGCGGCATCCGGCGAGCCAACGGAAGCGCGGGAGGCTCTCGAGCGCCGCTGGCGGGATCGAATGATCGTCGAGCCGCGGCTGGCCACGTTGGTAACGGCGGAAGGAGGGCGTCGAGAGCCGTTTCATCGTTGGATTCCGTACAAGCAGGGCTTCTCGCCGGGCTTGGTGCGGCAATTCCTCAGCGAAAATCCGCGAACTCTGAAAAAATGGGCATCACATCCCTTGCTGGATCCGTTCTGCGGTTCGGGTACGTGCATCGTGGAGTGTGCGAGGCACGGTGTATCTGCAATGGGAATCGAGGCGCTCGACTCGTTGGTGTTTCTCACCAAGGTCAAGTTCGAACGAGAGTTCCCGGCGTTTCCCGATTTCAGCGGGGCGTCAACCTGGCAGGAGATGGCGGATCAATTGGAATCGCGCGTACACCGCGCGGCGTTAATGCTTGCGGTGGGCCGACGTCATACGACGGATGGTCGTGCGAACCGAGGCGCCAAGCCGCTGAACATCCTCATCGGCGAAGTCTCGGCCATGATGCGCGACGATCTGGCGCATCCCTTAAATCAAGTCAACCGAATAGAGATTGGTGATGCACGAAGTCTCGCGACGATCGAAGATGGTGCAATCGGCGGGATTCTGACTTCCCCGCCATATCTCTCCAGGTATGACTATTCCAGGATTTCCAGCCCATACGACACCGTTTATGCCCATTGGTATGGTGAGAATGGGGGCGTAGAGCAAGTTAGGGCTGCTTCTCGCGGATGGCTGAAATGCACTGAGGTGAAGGGTGAACGCGCGGAATCCACTACTTCACCGTCACGGATTCCGCCGTCGCCATACATTTCCATTACGGATGAGGTGAGTGAATGGCTCACAAGGAACGGACAGGCAAGACTTGCCGGCGTAGTGCGGGGATACATGGAGGACTTGGCGATGGTCATGCAGGAGTGCCATCGGGTGCTGACGCTGAACGGAGCCTGCTGGATGGTCGTCGGCGGTGCCAGGGTTAAGGACGCTTACGTCCCGGCGGACCTGATGGCCGCTGAAATAGCGGAGGCGTGCGGTTTTCAGGTGGAGCGTATTCGGGTGGCCCGTGATCTAGTGGGTTCGCCGCGAAAGTTCGGCAGGCTGGGACACGTTGCCCCTAGAGAAACATTGCTTGTTTTGCAAAACCAGTGACCTGGCTTTCCGCCCGGCGGGGACTTCGGGGAGACGGGATAATGCTCACGGACTGTTAGGGGTTATGACGTGATTTCCACTTCAGCTTCAGCAAGCGGCGAGGCGCCGTTTCAAGCTGGAGCGATGTAATATTATAAGACGTACTTTTTATTACGTTTTCGTTAAGATACTCCAGATTTTTCTTGCGTTTGGAGTACCCCTTGTTTATGCTAGGCTTATCGGGCGAGGGCAATCGAATTTATTTTGATCTAGTGCTTTGCGGTTCCTGGGTAGTTAACGGGCTACCCAGATTGAGTAGTTGAGTTGGCACGCTGCCCTAGGCTTTCCCAGACGCTCGTGGCGGGGGCGGTGATTGGGGTACGCCAAAATGGACGATCTCCATTCGGATTCGCATCCGATGCGACGCGACGGCGTTGTATTGGGCCGCTTTTTGCATGTGGTAGAACTTCCGAAATACAATAAGGCATTGATCTTTTTTTACTGGAATATCGGGGTTGGCCGGGTTGCCGGTGCAACGCCATGAACCCGAGTTTTGCGGCCTTGGGCCGCGGGTGAAAGGACTAAGTGGGAGCGGTATGACAATGTCATCGAATCGAAACACTTGGAAGGGACGGGCCATGAATCCTAGTCGTTCGGATACCAATCCTTTGTGCGGGCATTCACGAGGCGCTCATTCCGGCCGTTTGCATGCGCTCATTTTGAGTGCAGGATTGAGCGTGCTGCTTTCTACTTCGCTTTCTTACGGGGGTCCGGTCGCGCCGGGAGATGATCTTTGGATCACTCCAATTGGCGGATCTTGGGACTTGGCTACGATTCCGGCGGGTACATTTACTTCCGCGCCCAACGGAGAACCGTCCTTGGCCTACACCGGCCCTGCGATTCTGTTCATGGGCAGTCCACTGGCATCAAACAACCCTGCCATACCACCGACCGACACGGTCGTACGGCGAACGGACGCAGCCAGCGTATTTTGCGGCGGGCCGCCGGAAACAGTCCCCATTGAAATCGTGGCTCTTTCGCTGGTGAGTATCAACCCTATTACGGTTAGTTATCCGAACGACCCGCCGGAGCAGTGGAACGTCGGCGTATGCAAGGCGCCTGGCCTGCCGGCGACCGGCGGTTCCATGACCATCCGGCATGAATGTTCCAATGGTGGGTCGTATGACGCGACGCTGCCGGTTCGAGCACAGCTTACGTTTACGCGCGTCGGTCCGCTTGGTTCGGCCGGGCCGATTACCATCGGTCCCATTTCCTTCGTTTCCTCCGGTTGGTGGACCCATACAGACCCTGGATTCTTTCTTATCACGGCTCCCTTCGGAACAATGGTGGATACCAATTGCGACGGCGGTTTTGATACCGGGATTGCCTCGACACCACCACCTGATGGATTCTTCCCGGGCCTTGTCAGTGCCAATTGTTCCAGTTGCTCGATTCCCGGGACGTTCAGGAAACCGATGACGGCGGAAGAGGCCATGTTGGCGGCCCACGGCGTGTTCGTTGCCAATAGGAACAAGCCGGAGGTGGTCGGCGCATGTTGCGTGGGAGATCCGGCATTTCCGCTCGGAACCTGCTTCATGACCGGACAGACCGAGTGTCAGACGCAATTCAGCGGGCTATGGATGGGCACTGGAATTCAGTGCACACCCAACCCTTGCACGGGGAACCCGTCGTGCGGGGATGGGGGATGTGATCCCACTCAAAGCGAAACCCCATGCCTTTGCCCGCTGGACTGCGGGCCGCCGACCGCCAGTGAGGCCGGTTTGTGCAACGATGGGATTGATAACGATTGCGACGGAAGTTGGGACTGCGGAGACCCGGATTGTTTCACCGATCCAGTGTGCGGAGGATCCCCCTATTGTCCGGTGCCGTCGCCCACCTCCGAGGTGACGTGTCCGGCAGCTCTACAGGCAACGGACTGCGTTATAGACGATCCCAGCGACTTTGCTTGTCTGGTGGAGTCGGCAAGCTTTGTGGTCGGCGGCAGTCCAACGATCGAGACATGCGCTTGCTTCACCGACAATCCGGGCTGCGGGCCGGTGCAAATGATACCTTCACCGTCCGGGGGATATGACGTCAGGTGTCCTGGACCCTGTCCACCCGGCGCGAGTTGCTACATTCACTTTAATGACGGTTCCGGGCCGGTATCGCAAGATACGGACTTTATGAACTCCTCGGCCATCCCGGCGGGAGTGCTGGTAACCTGTGGTTGCGTGTTGCCGGATTGCGAGCCGAACGCCACGGGAACGGGCTGTATCCCGAATACGTGTCCAGCGCCGGAAATCTGCCAGCCGAAGTGTGCCAAGGTGGACCCCGCAACGGGTGAGTCAACTGTTATTGATTGTGATTGCTCCAATCCGACGGAATGCCACCTCGAAGGTCAGTTCACCGGTGGGGCAAGCGTCGCCGGTCCCGGTCCGGCGAATCCATGCGTTGTGCCGGACAATGGCGGCGGGACGATTTTCCTGCCGCCGGCGGGTTGTGGTTACCTCAGCCCCGACGACTTCCACATGATCCTCGACGGACTTCCCGTCACTTCTCCCCCGACCACTATCCAGGTTGCAGCGGAGCACAAGTTCTTCTTCTGCCAGATTTGCGTCGGCGGATCCAACGACGGAATGGGTTGCAAGACGAATGCTGACTGCCCGGGCGGGACGTGCGGAGTCCAAAATCCAGTGTGTTCCTTCGGTGGTGGAACTCCGGGTGGAGTGGTCTGCGATGAGCCGGGAGGCTCGTTGGGCGGCGAGAAGGAGTGTTCACACTCGACTTTAGAGTTGGAAATGACGGGTACCGGAAATCTGGCGGGCTTTAGCCGGACGATCCCGTTGCCGGTCGCCTTCGAGACTCACACTGCACCGCGGGCTGCAGGCCAACCAGTGCAATCCTTTGATACAGACATGTTCAGGCTGTCTGGACAAAGAACCAATCCGGCAGCGGGCGATCCGGACTTTGATCTGCTCAGGATAACGGCGGGTACGAACTACGGATTGCCCAGCCCGGGTCATACGACGCTCACCCTGATGCCGGGCGGCAACTGGGCTGTTGATAGCTTCTTCGACATCTCTTATCGCATTGATTTCGTGGGCCGGCCGGGCGGCGCATTGAGCGGCATGTCCGGTTCGACGACGGGTACGATCCGGATGGCCACGGGTGCGCCGATGGCGTGCAAAGGGGTCTGCCCGCCCAAGACGGTATGCAAGGAAAACCGGACGGTTAATGCGGATGGAACGATTACGGTTTGCTGCGATTGCATCCCCTTGCCGCCCGACCCACACCAGACGGTCCAGGGCACGTCGATTACGTTTGACTCCACCGACGTTCCGCCAATCCCGGCTGGTTTCTTCTACCCGGGCTCGCAACCTTTCATGGGAACGGTGAACATGACGGGAGGCCCGGCGGATACCTTGATTCAACGATCGGCGGAGATAATCTGTCCATGTGCAGGACTCCCGCCGTGCCCGTGCGATCCGGTCCAGACGGAAATCGTGGCGTTGGATTTGGTGTCGGTCGCGCCAATCGTGGTCAATCCGGGAGGTACGATGTGGGATGTTCACGTAGGCTTGTCGGTAGTCCCGCCGCAGCCTCAGGGAACGCTCAATGCCGTGAAGACGCACGCAAACGGCGGAACCTATGACGCTGAAATCCGAGTGCTTCCAAGAATCACGTTCACTGAAGTCGGAAGCTTTCCGCCAAACATCAAGACGATCGACTACGGGCTACCGCCGGTGAGACCGCCGATTCGGATTAACTTCTTTGGCGCGAACTGGGTCGAGAACCTTGGCCCGGGTCTTGTCGGGACGATTCTTGCTCCTAATGACGGCGACTTCGTGCCCGGTGTATGGGAAACGGCCCCGCCCGATCTGTATTCGCAGATCGTGGTCCAGGCAACCGGAAACAGTAAAGGCGGCGGCGTGAGCCACCCGGTCGGACCGGTTCCGCTTTGTCCGTTGCCCCTGGGACAGAATGACCCGTGTGCTCCGTTCCAGGCCAGGGATTGCCGACAGACGGTTCCTGGGCTGTTCTGCGTGCCGACGGTCATCCAGCAGCTACCAGGGTTGCCGCCGCAAGTGATCGAGTGCGGATGCAGCGATCAATGCCATGTGGACTTGAACGCGGCCGGTCAACAGTATTGTGTCAATCTCTGTCCCGATCCGTTGGATACTTGTGTGCTTAATGGCACGGATTCCGACATGGACGGTGTCGACGATCTGTTCAATTGCATCTGTCAGCCGCCGCCGGATTGTGCTCCGAATTCATTGGGTACGGGCTGCAACCCGATCACTTGTCCCGTCGGACCGCTGGGGTTGCCTGAGAAGTGTCAGCCCAAGTGTGCTCTCCTTGATCCGGCTACGGGTCAATTGTCGCTCTCCGATTGCGACTGCGTGGGTGTGGATGATTGCCACATGCTGTTGTCCACGGGGGCGGGCGGCGCAGCTGGGTCCGTGGCAGGTCCTGGAGGCGGCATTCCTCCCGAGTGCGTAGTTGCCGACAACGGTAGCGGCACAGTCACATTGCCGCCCGCCGGCTGTGATTACTTGAGTCCCGACCAGTTCCACGAGATCGTAAACGGCCTCCCGGCGGGTGTGACCATCGAGATCGCCGCCATTCACAGGGATTTCATCTGCGGCGGACGCGGCGCCCAGGCGGGAGTCTGTAATCCTCCGGTTCCGGGTGTGGACTGCGTGGATGAGGGCGGAGGAAACCTGGGCGGCGACAGCGAATGCTCGGAATCCAAGCTCGTTCTTAACATGCGTGGAGAGATGGGCGCCACTACGGCCGGTCCCGCGACATTCGCGGCCGCAAAGACGCTTCCCGTCAGCTTTGAAACGCATACCGCGCCAAGGACGCCGGGCAATCCAGTACAGTCTTTCGACACGGATATGTTTAGGCTTATGGGTCAACTGCCTCCGGGGGACCCGGATTTTGATTTGCTACGGATCACCGCCGGAACCGGGTTTGGCATGCCCAGCCCGGGCCATACGACTTTGACTCAGTTGCCGGGCGGCAACTGGGCGGTCGACAGCTTCTTCGACATTTCCTACGAAATCGAATTCGTGGGTAAGCCAGGCGGACTTTTGGGTGGGATGTCAGGCTCGACGACCGGCACGATCCGAATGGCCACCAAGCGATACAAGTGCGTGGGTGATTGCCCGGATGGTACGGTGTGTCGTGAAACACGAACGCCGATTGGCGCGTTGGAGAAGATCTGCTGCGAATGCGTGCCGGATGTGTGCGAACCCAATACCGACAAGTCCGGCTGCACGGACTTTACCTGTCCGTGCTTCGGCGAGTGCATCGGCGGCAGTTACTGCGACGATCCGGAATGCTGCCTTGATCCGAACAATTGCGTCTGCTACACGGAGAATGCACAGGAATCGATCGAACTCTGCGCTAACATGGGGAATACCTGCTTCGGGTCGTGCGTAGGCGGTTCCTATTGCGATGATCCGGCGGATCCACCAAGTTGCTGGGTCAACCCCGCTGGGGCCGCGTGTTATGCGGAAAATCACCACTACTCGATCTACTTGTGCGGAAGCTGTTTCGGGGAGTGCATCAACGGCAGCTACTGCGACGGTCCGAATCCGGCCTGCTGTCTCGAACCGGGTAACTGTCAGTGCTACTCTCCGACGCACCCCAACTCCATCAAGTTGTGCGCCGGATTGGACAAGTGCCGTCCGAAGTGCGTGAAGTACAATCAGGCCACGGGACAGGTGACGGTGGAGACTTGTGATTGTGCTGGGGATGAATGCTACGCCACGTTCCCAGGAGTGAACGCCATCGCGGGCCCAGGAGGTCCGTGCGAGGTTGTTGACAACGGCAGCGGTTCCGTGGACCTGCCGCCCGCGGGTTGTGATTACCTCACGGCGGACCAAGTTCACAAGATCATCGATGGTCTGCCACCCAACACAGAGATCCATTTGGCGCCGATCCACAAGGACTTCATTTGCCACAAGGGTCAGCAAGGGATCTGTTCCTTCCTGGACGTGGATTGCAAGGAGGACGGCGGCGACCTGGGCGGCGAGAAAGAGTGTTCCGAATCAACGCTGGAATTCCAGCTTACGGGCACCGGCGCCCTCGCGGGATGGAACCGAATCGTCTCTATCCCGAACACGAGCTTTGAGACGCACGTCGGCAAGAGGAAGCCGTTCGAGCCGGTCCAGTCGTTCCCGACGGAGATGTTCCGTTTGTTTGGGCAGATCCAGAACCCTGCCGCCGGCGATCCGGATTTCGACTTGTTGCGGATTACGGCGGGCAAAGATTATGGTATGCCCAGTCCGGGCCATACTACGTTGACACAGTTGCCTGGCGGTAATTGGGCCGTGGACAGTTTCTTTGACATCGTGTACCGGATCGACTTCGTCGGTTCCAACGCACCGGGTAGTCACCTAGCCGGGCGCTCTGGAAGCACAACGGCCACCATCCGGATGCAAACCACTGCGCCGTTCAAGTGCACCAATACTTGCCCGCCGGGCAAGGTGTGCAAGCAGACAACGACGCAGCCGTCACCGCCGGATGGGACCATGACGGTATGCTGCGATTGCGTGGACGCTGCGGTTTGCGAGCCTAAGCCTGACGGTTTGTCTTGCACAAACAACACATGTCCGCCGGGCGTGATCTGCAAGCCTAAGAAGGTCGAGTGTGCCCCACCGCCGCCGCTGGGGAACGGTGCTTGTCTAATCGTGGAGTGCGATTGCCTTGACGGCGATCCATGCCACGTGGAGCTGCCGCCGGCCGGGGCAACGGAGCCGGTCTGCGTGGGTGGTTGCCCGGTTCCGCCGCCGAACAACACGTGCGTACGCCAGGTAATGCAGTTGCCGGGCCCGGGCGGAGGCAAGGAATACAGTTGCCGTTGCTCGTCGTCCGGGGTCATTGTCTGGGATCCCGATCTGCAAAGCGTGGGCCGAGCCACGCGATCCCTGAGGTTTAGCGTGTTGCCGTCTGCGGCAGCGGCCGGTACTGGGATGGCTATCGAGGTAACCATGGTAGACCTGATGAATCCCGTTCCACCCAATTTGCCGCAGTTCCCGCCGCCGAACTTCTCGGCCTTTGAAGCCGGGGCAGGCTGCACCGATCCCGCCGGTTGCGCCCGCTGGGTAGGTAGGCCGGGGACGTTCTACGAGACCCAGGGTCCACCGCTGTCCGGACCGTACCGTGCGGCCCGGCTGCAGTGCTCGCCGTTCTATTGGGATTGGGCCACGGAAACGGCGGTCAATCCGATTGTGGTGGTAGGCGCTGAGATCATTCCGAGTTCGGCATACAGTGTTCGGACGTACGGGACGACGTGCAAGGGCGTTGAGGCAGGTTGCGACGACGTGTCCGATCCGGTGTCGATGTACACGCGCCGTACTGGTGACGTGGATGCGGAGTACAATCCGCCGTCGGCCACCAATCAGCCGAATGCGATCGACGTTGCTCAGTTGGTGAACAAGTTCAAGGGATTGATGGGTTCACCGGACCATTATCGGGCGCAACTACAGGCTAACCTTCCCGAGTTGAACGCATCCATCAACGCCCTGGATATTGTGGCGGCGGTCGATGCGGTCAAGGGCTTTGCGTATGCATTCAGCGGTCCGTGCCCGTGCCCGTCAACGGTGGCGTGCGGTTTGCCGTGTGCGGGTTGTCCTGGGTTGTGCGTGAAGACGTGCAACGGTGGCGACAACGACGGCGAGCCGTGCATCAACAACAATCACTGTCCGGGCGGGGGCACGTGCGCCGCCGTTGGGACGTGCCGCGATGCGTGCGGACGCTGCTCACCGTAACCGACGGGAATAGTATTGATTGAGTAACCCCTTGGCGGGGGTGGGCTTTCAAGCCCACCCCCGCCTTTTCTTTTTTGGACTTCTACGCTGAGCGGTGTAGCGCCCAAGAGTTGGTTTTGGAAGTTCCACCGCTGTTGACCGTCGCGTCGGCGGGCAGTAACGTATATTTCTCGGCCAGGGGTTCCAAACTCCATTGGGAGTATGAAATGAGTGCGGTTGAGATTGAACTCAAAGGTGTGCGCAAGGTCTACTACAAGGACCGCATGGAGATTCCCGTTCTCGAGGGATTGAACCTCACGGTGAACGCGGGCGAGTTCGTGGTGCTCATGGGGCCCAGCGGGTCCGGGAAATCGACGTTGCTGCACCTCATGGGTGGACTGGACTCACCCACCGCCGGCTCGGTCCGAGTGGGCGATGCACAACTGGAACAGATGACGGAGCGGGAACTAACCTCATGGCGGAGCCGAAACGTCGGATTCATCTTCCAGATGTATCACCTGGTGCCGGTCCTTACGGCGGCGCAAAATGTGGAGCTGCCGTTGCTGCTGTTTCGTATGTCGGCGGCTGAGCGACGGCAACGGGTAACGACGGCGCTGGGCGTTGTGGGGTTGTCCGATCGGATGGATCACCGACCCAATCAGCTTTCCGGCGGTCAGGAGCAGCGTGTGGCCATCGCCCGTGCGATCGTCACCGACCCGCGGATCATTCTCGCGGACGAGCCTACCGGCGATCTGGATGCCGAGACTTCCGAAGAAATCCTTAATCTACTCAATTCCCTCAACAGCCAGTTCAATAAGACGGTGGTCATGGTGACGCACGATCCGCGGGCGGCGGCGCACGGTCAACGGGAACTTCATTTGGACAAAGGGGCATTCTATCGCGACGAGAGCGTCCAGTCCCGCCTATCCGCCGTCGTCGCAGCGCCTTAGCGCCGAGCTTTCGGAATGACCCTTACCTATGTACTGATGCAAAACCTGAAGCGTAATCCGCTTCGGTCCATGCTGACGGCGGCGGCGTTCGCGTTGCCCATGTCGGTATTCGTGGCGGCGATCTCGCTGGTCGTGCTCCTTTCCAAGGTGGCCGCGCATAATGAACAAGAACTGCGCCTCGGCGTTCGCCAGAAGACGTCGCTTACCAACCTATTGCCGGAGGGAATGCGCCGTAAGATCGAGGCTCTTGATCCTGATCGGAAGAGTTTGCGAGCGGTGTGCGGCATGCGATGGTTTGGCGGTCGCGTTCCGGACACGCAGAACACGCTGACCAGCCTTGCGGCGGACGCGGACACGTTCCCCGTCGTCTACAGCGACGTCGGCATGACCACCGAAGACATCGAAAAATGGAAGGGAGAGCGCACGGCGGCCGTGGTGGGAACCGGGCCGGCGGAGCAATACGGATGGAAGGTGGGAGATCGTATGACTTTGGAAAGCACCGTTCCTCCTTACCTGGCGCTCGAGTTTCGCATTGTGAAAATCATGACCAACGCCGAGCGGAGCAACGTTTTCTATTTCCGGCGGGATTATCTTGAGGAATCTTTTCAAGCGATTGGGTTTGCCAGTTCGAGGTGCAATATTTTCTGGGTGAAATGCACCACGGCGGAAGGGCTTCATGATTTGCAGGTCCGGATCGATGCGGAATTCGCCAACAGTCCGGAAGAGACGAAGTCGGAGGACGAGAACGCCTTTGCCGCGAGTTTTATGCAGGCGGGCGGAGATATTCCCGGCTTGATGCGTGCTATGGCGATCGTCGTTGTCTGTATCATCGCGCTGGTGGCGGGCAATACGATGATGATGAGCTTCCGCGAGCGTGTCCGGGAGTTGGCCGTCTTCAAGGCCATCGGTTTTCAATCGGGACGAGTTTTCTCCATTGTATTGGCGGAGAGCGCGATGCTGGCGTTGATCGGTTCGTTGGCCGGGGTGCTGCCGACCGCGGCGCTACTGATACTGGTTCCGATTCGAGGATTGCGGATGGGGCCAATCAACAGTGTGGAAGTCTCGCCGGTGGCGGTCGTCGTATCGATCGTCATCGCCCTTTTTGTGGGCCTGGCGGCCGGGATTTGGCCGGCCTATCAGGCCATGCGGCTCCGAAGCGTGGACGCCCTCCGAAAAATCGCGTAGTCACGTGGACGTGACTTTCGACGAGTTGTTTTATGGCATTCCCTTTAGCCTATCACTGGCGAAACCTCTTCGTCCGCAAGACCACCACATTGCTCACGGTGCTTGTGATTGCCGCCGTGGTGGGCGTATTTACCTGGATGCTGGGCTTTGCGGCGGCGCTGGACGATTCGCTTTCCCAGGCCAGGGACGAAACGAAACTACTGATCATCAAGCGTGGCGCCACCGCGGAGACCAATAGCGCCATCTTGCCGGAGGAATACAACAAGCTCAATCAACTGATGGACATCGCCCGCGACCCAAAGACCAACGATCCATTGCTGAGTCCGGAGATCATGGTGCAGGTATCGCGACCGCGGCTTCGCGACGGCGGAAAAACCTGGGGCAACATCGCCTTGCGCGGCGTCACGGAAACCGCGTTCAAAGTGCACCGTAACGTGAAGTACTCGGGGCAAGCGTTTCCCTCCGGCGCTCAGGAAGTGATCGTTGGGCAGGCCGCCGCCAAACAATTCGCGGGGCTGGACATCGGCGACACCCTCGATCTCGGTTACGGAAGCAACCGCGGGTACACCGTCATAGGATACTTCCTGGCCGATGGCGGACCGGCGGAAAGCGAGGTGTGGGGCTACCTACCGTCGCTCATGAATGCGTACAATCGCTCGATGTATTCATCTGCATCGTTGCGTTTGGAGGAGGGAACGGACCCGCAGTCGGCCATTGCACAGATCGAAGGTCCGGCAATTCAACTTACGGCGCAAACCGAGGCGCAATATTGGCAGTCGCAGTCCTCCAGCATCGGCACTTACTTGTTTATTACAAGAGTGTTGGTTGCGGTGATGTGCCTCGCGGCGGTGTTCTCCATCGCCAACACCATGTTTTCCATGGTCGCGGGTCGAACGCGGGAGATCGCCATGCTAAGGACGGTCGGGTTTTCCCGCTTTCATATCCTCTCCGGGTTCCTGGCGGAGTCAGTGGGACTGTCGTTGCTGGGGGGAATCGTGGGGTGCCTGGCATGCATCGGTTGGCTTCAATTGGTGGGAAACACCAAGGACATGTTCGGGTCCACGACCTTCACCACGCTTGCATTTGAGATCCAACTGACGCCGATGACGGTGGCTTGGGCGTTGCTTTCGGTGGTGGCGGTCGGTGTGATTGGGGCATGGGTTCCGGCGATGCGCGCGTCTCGTGTCGCTGTGGTGGAAGCCTTGCGAGAAGCGTAGCTCTCTTTTTGCGTGCCGATCCACACCGCGGTTGGAACCAGGGTCTTGCTGATTAATGTTACGACTGCTCTACCTCTACAAGAATCTCACTCGCAACATTCTTCGAACGCTTCTAACTTGCGCGGCGGTGGCCCTGCCGATCATCATTTATGTACTTTCCACGGCGGTAATTGACGGATTGAACCAGTTTCTGGACAACTCCGCAAAGCAGTTGCGCCTCGTCACCATGCACAAGACGTCGTTTATCAATCCTTTGCCGTCCGGGTATCGGGCGAAGATCGAGGCGTTGGATCCAACTAGACAGCGGATCGTCTCTGTGTGCGGCGTGCGCTGGATCGGCGGCAAAATTGAAGATTTTCCCATGCCTCTTTCGACGCTTGCGGTGGACGAGGACACATTTCCGACCACTTTTCCTGATGAAAACCTTACGGAGAAAGAGATCGAGGCGTGGAACAGAGATCGGCGGAGCCTTGTAGTCGGAGCGGCGACGGCGCGACAGCTTGGCTGGAATGTCGGCGATCGAGTTACCATCAATCCATCGGTTCCGCCATACAGCCCGATCGAGTTCAACGTAGTTTCAACGGCGCCGTTGGCGAAGGACCCCGTGACCAATTTCTTTCGAATGGATTACTTGGAGGAGGAGCTGAAGAAAGTGACTGCGCCGGAGGGATGGACGCCGGGCGGCTGGGTAAGCTTCCTTTTCGTGAAGTGCCAAACGAGCGCAGACCTAGACTACTTCCGCGTGGCCATTGACGAACTATTCGCTCGCTCGCCGGATGAGACCAAGACGCAGGACGAGAAGGCATTCATGACTGAGTTTATTACTCAGTTTTTCGATCTTCCAACCAACCTGTCTATCCTGGCCGCAGTGACGATCTTTGTCGCGGTGATGGCCGCGGCCAATACGATGGGCATGAACATCCGCGACCGGCTTAATGAGATCGCCACGCTGAAGTCCCTTGGTTTCGGGTCGGCAACCATCTTTGGGTTGATTCAGTTTGAGAGCCTGGCCCTTTGTACGATTGGAGGATTTGTCGGCGCTGCCCTTCCTTACGTCGCCTTTAACCACACGCCTCTTCGCACCTTCCCGGTCCCATTGATCCAGACACTTGACGTGCGGATGATCGTGTGCTTGGAGTCAATGTTGATCGCCGTAATAATCAGCGTTCTGGCTGCGGCATGGCCGGCATGGACCGGGGTGCGGCTAAGAGTTGTGTCGGCGCTGCGCAGTTTAGAGTAAAGCGTACGAAAAAGTGTGATCGGTTGTTTGTGGCATGGCGCTTCCTCTTTATTACAACTGGCGAAACCTTCGCCGGCGTCGCCTGAGCGTGCTGCTGACCTTTTTCCTGGTCAGCGTGGTGGTGTTTGTGCTCGCAGCCCTGCTTTCGTTTGCCGCGGGGATAGGGGCGTCGCTGGCCGCTACTGGTTCGTCGCGGAATGTGATCGTACTCAAGCCCGGCTCTACCGCGGAGAGCACGAGTATTCTGCTTCCTGGCGAGGCTGCACGCATCATCCAGGCGCCGAACATCGCACGCGGCGCCGCAGGACAGCCGCTTATCAGTCCCGAACTCTGCGTGCAAACCAACATTCCACGCCGCGGTCCATTGGGCACGCCCGCGAGCGTGGCCATTCGCGGCGTGGACGAAATAGCCTACGAAATCCATTCCGAGTTGAAGATCCTTGAGGGTCGTCTCCCGCAGCAAGCGACCATGGAGATCATCGTGGGGAGAGCGGCGCGGGAGCGTTATGCAAATCTCGAGATTGGCGGACGGCTGGAGATGGGTCGCCTCTCCAACCGGGTATTCACCGTTGTTGGGGTGTTTGAGGCGGGCGGCGGGGCGATGGAGAGCGAGGTCTGGGCGCCTAGGACCATGCTGGAGGACGCCTTTAATCGCAGGTTTCTCTCCAGCGTAGTCGTACGCCTTGAGAATCCGGCCGCGGCGAAGCCGACGATCGAGTATCTGAACGGCCCCGCCGTCGAGCTCGACGCCAAATTGGAGACAAATTACTACAACGAACTTTCCACGAAAACGCAAGAGATCGTGTTCCTTACCACGGTCTTGATTGGGATCATGGCGATAGGGGCGATCTTCGCGGTGGCCAATACCATGTACGCGGCGGTTGACGGACGAAAACGCGAAATAGCCATGCTGAGGACGATCGGTTTCGCCCGTGGGTCAATCATGGTCTCTTTTCTGATCGAATCGCTGTTGATTTCGACCGCGGCCTGTGCAGCCGGACTCGGAGCGAGCTTTTTCATCAACGGCTCGCGTCAGGACTTTTTATCGGACACCACCTGGACGGTGCTGGCCTATGAGCTGCGAATTACGCCGGGAATCCTGCTGGCTGCGTTCGGTCTGGCCACGATGGTCGGAGTCGGCGGGGCGCTAGCCCCGGCCTTGAAGGCGTCGCGGATGCGGGTCATTGAGGCCCTGCGAAAAGCCTGACGGACAGCTATAATCCTATGCCAATGAACGTTCCGCAGGACGTACGGGCCCAGTTGCAATCGTTGTCCATTTCCAAGGAGCAACGTCCCCGCACGAGCGCGCCTTCACGCGGTTTTCGGGGGTTCTTGCTAGCTCTTGTGTTCCTCGGATTGGCGGCCGGGGGGGTCTATTTCCTTCGCCCCGACATCGGGGCCAGGGTCGGCGCAGCGGTCGGCGGTTCGGCTCAGGCGCCGACGGTTCGCCTGATTCAAGTGTCGATCGGGAAGGAGCCTCAGGCCCAGCCGGTATTGACGGCGACCGGGAAGATCGTCTCGGACCATCGTGTCGCGGTAGCGACGAAGGTTTCCGGGCAAATCATGGCCCTGTACTTTGAGCAGGGTGATCGCGTGGACCAGGGGCAGATGTTGGCGAGCGTTGAGGACGTTTTGTATCGCGCTCGCAGGGACGAGGCCACAGCCAGGCTGAAGCGTTCAACCGCTAACCTCGCGTTCCAGAAGATCAACTTTGAACGGGTGGCTGGTTTGGTTGAAAGTGAGAGCGCGCCCGACATTGAGTATGCCGATGCCCAGCGCGCCCTTGACGAAGCGGAAGCCGCGCTGGCTGCGGACCGTGCCGTGCTTGATTTCGCTCAAAAGACGCTGAACGATTGCGAAGTGGTGGCGCCGATTGCGGGCGTGGTGCTGACACGAAATGTGGAGGTAGGCGACTTTGTAGCGGCCGAAGGGGGGCGAGGCGCCAATGCGAATGCGCAGTTCGCTATCATCGCCGACATGACCAAGCTCCGCGTGGAGGTGGATATCAGTGAAATGGACATCATCCGCATCCGCAAGGACATGCCTTGCACGATCGTGCCGGATGCCTATAAAGATCGACAGTATAATGGTCATGTGATGTGGCTCGATCCCGGGGCGAACTACTCCAAGGCCACGGTGCAGGCAAAGGTGCGCATAGAGGACCCGGATGATTACTTGCGTGTTGAAGGGTCGGCGCAAGTAGCCTTTCTGTCTGAACCACTGCGAGAAGATCCATCGAGTTCGACGATGGCAATTTGGATTCCCAGGTCTGCGTGCATCGTAGATGCATCTGGCGAAACTGGGTTCGTCTTTCTAGCTGAAAATGGCCGTTTTCGGAAAAGGACCGTCCAGCTCGGTCGGCGACAAATCGACCAGCATGAGGTGACCGGCGGGCTGACCGCGGGTCAGTCCATCGCCGCCGAGGGGTTGGACAGGTTGTCGGACGGGCAGCCAGTCACCCGCTGATTATCTTCGCGATTAGATCGACGCTTTATGCGTGATCGTGAATGTGAAGCGCATCTCTAATTATTATGTTACAATAGCATATTTTCCCCGTTAACCCATTCGCGATTCCGTGTGAATCGTCACTAGATTTTCGGCGTCCGGGAGTCGAGTCATGGCCGACAATGAACGTATAGAAAGTGAGGGTATCCGTTTGTGGTCATCCTGATTGGCCCGGGGATACAGTCCTTTTCGGACTTTCGACTTTTTCTCGAATTGTTTCGGGCGAGTTGCGATGTCCGAGCGGAGCCTTCAGCTGCGAATTCGTGCCGGGAAATTGAGAGTTACGCGACGCTTGGCCATCTACGCGGGGCTCACGTCTGTACTAATTTCGGATTGGTCCGTCAGGCGTGCGGCTGAGCATGTCTGTGCCGTCCCAAGTGAACCGATCACCGAATCCTGTCCTTCGTTTGCCGTGAGGTTGGTCGACGGGACTTTCCTGGAATATACTAAGCCTACGGACCGCCGTGATAAGGCGTACGTATTCACGGACACTCTCCTGGCCGCCGTCGTGGTTCCGCTCCCGGATCATCAATGGGAGCTGACGATTCAACTGAAAGATATAGCCGCAAAGGAAATCTGGTTTCCGTGGGAGCCGCGAGGCCAGCACATCAATAAGCAACTTGACGATGACGTTCTCTACTACCCGCACCTGATGGGGCTGGCCTGGGCCGCAAATCTGGTGAATGATTCGAAATGGGCAGGGAACGACTATCCGGGTTATTGCTTTTCCCCATTGGCGGTCATCTCTGATAACGATGACGCTCGGATTGTCGCGGCGACCAATTGGCCGCCAAGGCGGGTATTCGTCCAATACGCACGATACCGATTGGGCTTACGCTACGACGTGGAACTGCCGGCGAATTCGTCGATCTCGTTATTTGCACTCATCGCTCGAGTCAAAGCCGATATCTCAGCAGCCGCCTTGCCGTGGCACAAAGCGCTTGATCTGTACAAAAATTGGCTCCGCGACAAGATGAAATCGGAGGGCCTTTATCCGATTCCATACCCGTCGTGGATGAAGAAGATTGACGGGTGGCAGAATGTCCAATTGCAGAACCTCAAGGACACCGAGCTGTCTCGCGTGGGTGAGGATTGGGACCGCTATAAGAAGTATCTCCCGTGGTTGCAGATGTGGGGCCAGATGAGCAACTTGTTCCCGACCGACGGGGAAGAGACAGGGTGTTGCCTGGACCGCCCGGAACTTCATCGACGATATCAGTCTTTCCTTCCTGATCTGGTACGCACCGTCGCCGCCGAAGGGCATGTCGGATTCTATTTGCGTCCGCAATCCCCGTACGGGCCGATCACCGGGACGAGTGAGGCGGACAAACGCAATCTTCGTTTCCTGCTCGACTGGTTTGACTATAACCGCGTGCGGTTTGGAGCGAATGCGTACTATGCCGACGTCCTTGGAGCAGTCTATTTTGGCGATCCGCTGACCGTCGCCCGGATGTTCGGGGACAAGATTCCTCGAGAAACGGTGATCGAGCATTCCGTGGATATCTACCCCGCCGCATTCCTGATTAGCGGGTCCTTATGGGGCGGTTGGCAGTGCAATACGAGTCCCGGACAATCGCTTGGGCAATTGGATGAAAAACTTCAATGCGTTACGTTTCCTCGGTTTGGTCGATACCTTCTTGACGATCGGATTATCTTTCTGGGGGAATGCAATGGGGACCATGTTTTTTGGGGAGCGACGAGAGGGTATGACTATTGGACGGAGCGGCAGGTGTTTCTCCTTGGTGCAAAATTCGACGCGATGCGAATCGCGGAAAGCGACCGGACTCCGCAGCGGTTGAACCGCGCCCTTGAGCTCATCATCAATGAGCGCAAGCGAGTAGAATGGTGGGCACGTGATCCTGTATATCTGGATTCGAGAGGCCTATCGGAAATCCCAGCGGGTATCGAGGTCCGCAGGTTTCGTGGAATGCAGGGCGAAGACTTGCTGGTGATCGACAATTGGCGAGAACGACGAGGGCAACAAGTAAAGTTTCTTGGACGGGTCTTCAACATACCCGATCCCCCGATCGCCATATTGGTAATGGAGCCGTAGGCTGATGGTTGTTTTCCTGCATTTGTTGGTGGTAGCCGTCTGTGCGTTCGAGTGCGGAGCAGCATTGCTGGACCTACGCGGACGAATTGGAAGACTATTGATGTTTTCCGGCCTGGGTCTGATCCATGGACTCGCTCCGGCGCTGACTCCAAGTGCACTCCTCATCGCGGAGTTTTCCTATCGTAGTCGCCTGAATGCCGCGGCTTTGGCTCTTGCTGGGGTCTTGCTCTTCTCCCTTGGTTGGCGGCTTTCAGATGCCTATCGGCCCAAAATTCGCGGGATATCCGCCGGATTGCAGGCGACGATTGAAAGCGCAGCGGGTCAAGCGCTGCTGCGACGATTGTTCTGGTTCTGTGGAGTGTGCGGCGTTCTCGCTTGGCTAGTATCCGTCGTTGCGAGTGGGACCGCAATACGCGATGTATTCCACACGGCGCGTTTTGCTTATCGTGCAACGCAGGAATCCTATCTTGAGGCCATTGCTCAGTACTTTGTCCTTTTGGCCATAATCCCAGGTTTTGTGGGATACTTTCTGCCTTATCGGTATCGCGCCGTCGGCATCGTCTACACCCTTTCCATGGCACTTTTTCTGTTTATGGTTAGCCAGGGAACCAGAGCCAATGCCGTGGGTCTCTTGGGTGGACTGCTGATGGGATACGTTATTCGTCACCGATTGCCGATTCGCCGATTGCTTGCCGTAGGCGGCGGCGGATTGGTGCTGTTGCTGCTGAGTATTTCCCTATATGAAGTGCGTAAGTCGATGATGCGCCAAACCATTCCTGAGATGGTTCAGACGGTTCTCTCGCCGGCAACCTACCAAGGCGCGCTGCTGCAAGACCCATTGAATTACCATGAGTTTCTCGTAGCTACTGTCGAGTACTTCCCCGCACGGCATCCCTATCTGAACGGGGCAACGTACCGACGGTTGTTGGTATTCTTTCTGCCCCGAAAGTATTTCGACTCGATCAAGCCAGAGGATCCCAACATGATCTTTGCGGGGGTTGTTGAGCCGGGCAGTGCCCGTACTTTGACCAGCATCCCACCGACCATGATGGGAGATGGATATATTAATTTCTGGGGCTGGCCGGGAATCACGGTGATGTTTGTTAACGGAATGATCTTTGGTTTTGTGAACTGGAAAATGCGGACCAGTATGCTTTGGTTCGTGGTCGCCGGCGCACTCTATGTTCGGCTTGCTTCCGTGGCGATCCGCGGTCAACCCTATGAAGTGCTGTTGCTGGGGATCTGGGGAATCGTCTCCATCTGGTTTCTGGGGCGGTTGTTTGGCTTCCAGTTTCGCGATACCCGAATTGCCCAGCCCACCGACTATCCACAATGGAAAGGCGTGCAATCGGCGCACTAATGTCCAATCTTTGACCGACGATGTCGCAGAACTCCGTGGAACAAGTCAATCCGAAGTTGGTCACTCGCGCGGTCAACGCCATCGGCACCGCATTGCGTACACCGCAGGTGCGGGACGAGGCGGGATGGGTCATTACCCACAAACTCGTGGAATTCGCCCTGGTTTTCGTGGGGTTGAAACTGTACACCAATCTCATGACCCGAGACGAATATGGGGAGTTTTCACTTGCCCTGACGGCCGTGGGATTTCTTGGCAACCTGGCCATTATGCCGATGGCTCATACGTATTATCGTAATCTCGGCAAGGCCAAGGCCGATGACACGTCGCGTTCAGCCGGAATCGCTCTGTTACGGTGGTATACTGCCGTAACCATTGTCGTCGCCGCGGCGGCGTGGCTGGCCACCCATTCCCTTGCCTCATGGCTTAGCCTGGGTCCTTGGACCGTCCTGGCCACGGGAATTCTGTTTTCGACCTACCACTGGCGAACCCTTGGTATCGAAGTCCTGGACATGCGTCGTCAGCGTCGGAAATGTGCGTTGCAGAATCTCGGATTTCTAGCCCTGAATATCGCCCTGACCGCGGTGCTTCTGGTCGTCTGGAGCAGGTCGGCGGCGTCTGCTTTGGTGGCGTACGCCCTTGCCGCTGCGTTGTTTGCATGGATCGGGACCCGACCGATTATTCGAGAAGTCCTTACACAGCCACCTGGTCGAACAAGTGACATTATGCGCTCTGTGGTGACTTTCGGCTTGCCGTACGGGGCCTTGCTGATCTGCCAGTGGGTGCAGACCTTTTCCGAGCGCTACATTGTGGGAATCCAACTGGATCTGGATGCAGTTGGAGGATATGTGGCCGCGTACCAGGTGTGCGGCGTTCCTTACATGTTGCTGTCGGTGATTGTGAATGGTCTGGGCGTGCCCATTGCCTATGAACGAGCGGGGGCGACGGGAGATCCGAAACGCTTATGGGCTGCGGATGAGGTACTGCTGTATGGAATTGGCGCATACATGGTACTGGGAGCCGCTGCGATACCTCTGTATGCCCTGTGGGGGAATTCGCTGATGCGCTTGTTGACCAGTGAGTCGTTTGTCCTTAGCGGTAGCGTGATCCTATGCTTGGTGCTGGCGCGCTACATTCAGTGTCTGGGGCTTCTTCTTCAAACCTTCTTCGCCGTACACCAGAGAATGGGGGTGTCACTCTGCTTCCGAGCATTGGGCGGACTGTTGGTGATTCCGGTGTGCTGGTACGCGGTCAAGTGGTATGGGGTCGCCGGCGCGGCGGGAGGTATTCTCATTGGCGGCGTGATTTATACGCTATTGGTTTGCCTGTGCCCTGGAGGTTGTTTGGATATGCTCCGGCGAGTGCGCCGAGACCTGCGCGTCGCCTTACCTTCAGCCTAAGTTGCTTGCCGAGCGGCAACATTGGTGCGTTAACGGTAAGTCTGAATCTGTAGACATTGAATCGATGCTATCAACAGTTCTGATTACCGGATCGATACCGTACGCTGGTTTGGCGCTTTCGCCAGTACCTGTTGCAGCCCGATTGCAACCGAACGGTGCGGAATTACCTGCCGCTGACAGCTGCACCGCAAATTCTTCGCGATTCTATGATACTCCATCTGCGGAATATGTCGCGTATCATGGACTTCTCTCGTGGCAAGGACCTGGACGGCCTCGGAACCTATTATCCCCCGGTAAGCCGGCGGCGTTCGATTGGAACTACGGATGATTACATGCTCCCAAAACCGACGGTATCGAGTGGGTGTCATCTGTGACACCCCATCGATCCAGTTATCGGCACAGTACGACGCAGTTGCCGACCTGGATGATTTTGAATTCCGCCTGTTGTGCCGCTTGCCTGAGCACGAGAACCCCGCATGGACGCCCGGGCCTCCCAAACGCGTGCCTTTTGAATGCCTCGACCATATTCATATGCTTCCCAGTCGAATGCGACCTTACTTCAACATCAACGTCGCCGGAGTGCTTAATCGATATGACTTTGATGCCCTAATTCTGCACGGAATCTACGACAGTGCGGCCGTATGGCAGGGGATCTGGTGGTGCAGACGTCGGAGACGCCCGTATCTGCTGCGTTGCGATGGAAACATCAAGAAGGAAATCGACGCTCCCGGCAACCGGCTGCTTCGTCGGAGTGTAGCAAGGAGGAATACGCGCTGTGCCGCGGCACTGCTTTGCATTGGAACGCAAAACTGCAAGTACTATAGTTTTCTTGGAGCAGAGGAACGTCAAATGTTCATGGCCCCATGGGAAATCGATTACCCAGCCTTGCAGTCGCGCCTGGACAGGGCCTTGTCAAAGCGTAAGGAGCTTCGGGCAGCGCTAGGTGTGGACCAACGTGTCGTGGTTTGCTCGATTGGCCGTCTGCTTCCCACAAAGGGCTTTCAGGACGCAATGGCCGCTGTCACCCGACTCGTGAGCATGGGATTCCCGGCCACACTACTTATCGCGGGAGACGGTCCGTATCGGCAAGAGTTAGAGGCACTCGCCGCACGAGCCCCTTCGGGTGCCGTTCGATTACTTGGCAACCTGACGCGGGATGGAATCGTTGAGTTACTAGTCAGCGCTGATGTTTTCGTGTTATGTTCCTACGTAGAGGCATGGGGATTGGTGGTGAACGAAGCTGCGCTGGCCGGATTGCCGCTGCTGATCAGCGACGCCGTCGGCGCGGGTCCCGATCTTGTGGTTCCAGGGCGTAATGGGTTTGTCTATCCTTCCGGCGCTGGCGAGAGACTTTACGAATCGCTGCGCGAAATCGTAGGTCGGAAGGAATTGCGCGAATCCATGGGACGGGCCAGTAGGGAGATTCTGGATGGTTGGCACAGCCGGTTTCCGGCCAAGGAAGGCTATCGAAAGGCGCTTCATTATGCCCTGGGATGCGGCGCAGGTGAACAGGGGGCGTAAAAGGAATGCACGAGAATTGTTGCTCACGATTTCGGAATATCGGGGCGGGGATCATCTGCTGCCCAGGAGTAAGGGACGGTTTCCGTTGCCTTTGTGTGACTGCGCCGGCTTGCCCTTCACAGGGGTGGAGGAAAGCAGTTCGGGCGGACTCAATAATGTGTGATCGATCATGCGAATAGCGGTTCTGGCTCATAATCTTCGCGCCGCCGGCGGGCTATCGGTGGGGAAAAACGTCATAGCGTCGCTCGCGGAAGTCGCTGACGAGCATGAATACCTGCTCTTTCTGCCGACCGGTGCTTCCTATGAGGCGGTTTTCAAGCCTACTCGTGCGCAATGTGAATATTACGTTCGCAGGCACGGCGGTATGTCGCAATTGTGGTTTGAGCGAGTTACGATGCCGCGATTGATCCGAGAGTTTCGCGCTGATGTTGTTTGGGGATTGGGGAATTTTGGATTGCCCTGTCCCGGTCGAAAGCAGGCGATCCTCGTACACAAACCGCACTATATCTATGGCCGCGAATTTCAGCGACAAGAGCTTTGGAGGTATAGTCTGTTGAACGAATTCGGGAGGCGGCGGTTGCGTCGGTCCTTGCCCCAAACGCAGCTTGTTTTTTGTCAGACCCGTACTGCCTGTGATCGCTTTCGTCAAACTTTCAACTATACGGGGCGGACCGCATTGATGCCCAACGCGGTGTCCAAACTTTCGTTGGCGGGTGATGCGGCGCAACGACCGAGTATATTTGATAAGCTCGGTGGAAGATTTGTCCTGCTTTGTTTGACGAAGTACTATGCGCACAAGAACCTCGAAGTCCTGGCCGATCTGTTTCTTCAACATGGCGACACCCTTCAAGACGTGACGATCCTGCTGACAATCGACTCGGACCAGCATCCCCGCGCTGGCCGGTTGATTGCAAGGTTGGACGATCCCCGACTCCGTGGTCGCTTGGTGAATGTCGGTCCGATCGACCAATCGGAATTGGTGGGCTACTATCACCATTGCGACGGGTTGATTCTCCCGACGCTGCTCGAATCGTTTAGCGGTACGTATCTGGAGGCCATGCAGTTCCAACGTCCAATCCTGACCAGTGACCTGGATTTTGCCCGCGACGTCTGCGGACCCGCGGCGAGGTACTTCGACCCGGGCAATCCCGCCTCCATTCGTGACGCAATACTCGCCTTGAAGACCTCGGCTCCAGAGCGCGAAGCCTTGATTGCGGAGGGGAACAGGCGAATGAAGTCCTTTTTCCGCAATTGGGATACGATCGTGGCCGATGCTGTTAGGGAGTTGCAGAGTTTGGTCGTGGACGACCTGCAACCTGCTGCGAGCGGCCTGGTGCCCTCCGTGAGCATAGCGTCCAAGGGATAGGCAACGGATTGAAACAGGTATTGCAACATCTTCGCGATGGACAAATCGAGGTGGCGGAAGTTCCCTGCCCCCTCGTACGCGCGGGACATTTGCTGGTTCAATCGACACATAGCCTGATCTCGCCGGGCACGGAGCGGACGCTGGTCGAGTTCGGACAGGCCGGACTGATCGGCAAGGCACGAGCTCAGCCGGAAAAAGTCCGCCAGGTTCTCGACCGCGTGCGTACGGACGGTCTCCTGCCGACGCTTGAGACGGTTTTCAGTCGCCTGGATGAGCCGATGCCGCTTGGGTATTGCAACGTCGGACGGATCATCGAATTGGGACGTGGCGTTACCGGATTTCGACTCGGTCAACGCGTCGCCAGCAACGGACCTCATGCGGAGATGGTGCATGTATCCACGACGCTGGCCGCGCCGATTCCTGATGGAGTGGATGATGAATCCGCCGCCTTTACCGTGCTTGGCGCCGTTGCGCTGCACGGCGTGCGCCTCGCGGTTCCGACGTTTGGCGAGAGCTTTGCGGTTATCGGACTGGGAGTAATCGGCTTACTCACAGCGCAGCTGCTCCGTGGTCATGGCTGCCGAGTGGTGGGGATTGATACGAACGCCGCCCGCTGCAACCTCGCCGCGAACTTCGGCTGCGAAACTGTCGTCGTGAAGCACGGCACCAACACGGTCGAAGCGGCCGTTGCGATGGCGGGGGGGCACAGCCTGGATGGTGTGCTGATCACGGCTTCGGCGAGCACCGACGAGATCATTCACCAAGCTGCCGCAATGTGCCGCAAGCGAGGGCGCATCGTCTGTGTCGGAGTCGTCGGCCTGAACTTGCGAAGAGGCGATTTTTACGAAAAGGAACTTACATTCCAGGTTTCCTGTTCCTACGGCCCGGGCAGGCACGATCCCGATTACGAAGGGGGAGCCCGCGATTATCCTTTGCCTTATGTTCGATGGACGGTCGCCAGGAATTTCGAAGCCATTCTTGGGGCGATGTCCCATGGCACACTCGACGTACATGGACTTATCACGGATCGACTGCCGCATGATCGGGCCGCGGAGGCTTATCGAACCGTAATGGAGGACCATGGCTCGCTCGGCGTTCTCCTGACCTACCCCAATTTGCCGCCGTCTGTATCGCACACCGTCGCGATAACCAAGAATGGTCATGCCGCTTCAACAGCCCCCATTGAGCCGGTAGCCGGTGTAATCGGGGCTGGCAGTTTTGCTCGTCAGGTAGTGTTGCCTGCGATCAAGGGGGCGGGAGCCCGCATTCATTGCGTGGCCAGTGCCGGCGGCGTCACCGGATTTCACGCCGGCCGCAAGTTCGGAGCACAGCAGGCTACATCGGATTATCGCGAACTTCTCGCATCAACGAAAGTCAATGTAGTCTTCATTGCGACGCGTCATTACGACCACCCATTCATCGCGGCTGAAGCCCTGGAAGCTGGGAAACACGTCTTCGTTGAAAAGCCGCTCGCTATCGATGAAGACGGCCTCGAACGCATACGCGAGGCTCACGCCGCCCGCCCCGAGCTCCAATTAATGGTTGGGTTCAATCGCCGCTTTGCGCCGCACGCATTGAAGGTGAAACAGCTATTGGTTGACCGTACACAACCAGTCGTTGCCCGAATGGTCGTCAATGCCGGAAAGATCTCCGATGACCACTGGATTCACGATCCCCAGGTCGGTGGAGGGCGGGTGATCGGCGAAGCCTGTCATTTCCTGGATTTATTAATGTTTTGCGTCGGATATCCAATGACCTCCGTTCAGGCTGTGGCCATGGCTACCGCGGGCCGTTCGGTTCCTGAGGATTCACTCTTGATGAATTTGACCTTCGCCGATGGGTCGATCGGGTCGATCCAGTATCTCGCCAATGGACCTCGAGCCTATCCCAAAGAACACCTGGAAATCTTCAGCGAAGGGCGTGTAGTGGCCATTGAGAACTGGCGTCGCCTCCGCACACACAACTGGCCTGGCGTGCCGACCATGCGACTGCGCCAGAACAAGGGATACCAGGAAGAAGTTCGTTCGTTCGTTCATCAACTAACCAAGGGCGGGCCTCCTCTGATGCCCTTTGGGGAGTTGGAGCTGGTGACTCGGGCAACTTTCGCCGTAGGACGCTCAATCGCTGAGGGTAACACCATTCGCCTCGACGTTTCCGCTGATTCCCCAATGGAAAAGTCCCGAACTGACGCCGTCATGGTATGAACCCACTTGCCAGGGCCTATTACATCTTGCGCTATCTCGGTCCGCGTGTCGTTGGTCTTCGGGCAGGCACTTTCCTTCGGCAGAAGCTGGGTATCACTCGACGGTTATACGCGCCTCGCGCGTGGAATAGCATCGCCCTGACGGAGATCACCAGACCAGGGACACCTGCGACTGCGGAAGCCTACGCGCGTTTCAAGTGCGATCAGGCCATCCCGTTTCTGTTCCCCTTGGGCCTGCCTCCTGCAATTCCAGCCTCGATCAGTCGAGCGCATGGAGAACGCCAGCCTTCACTTGCAGAGCGTTTGAGATTGTTGGAACAAGACCGGTGCGTGTATTTCCTGCGAAGTCCATCTCCCGAAGCGATTGACTGGCATCGTAATCCGTTTGATGGAGGGTGCGCGGATCCTGACGCAACGTGGTGTGACATTTCGGATTTCTTGCCAAGCCAGGGCGATCCACGGGTTCTCTGGGAGCCTTCCCGCGCTTCCTGGGCGATCGATCTGGCCCGTGCCGGTCCGCATGGAATAAAAATGGATGCCGGGGCGCTCTATTGGCGTTGGGTCGAATCCTGGATGGCGGCGTGCGAACCCTTTCGCGGATTTCAATGGAAGTGCGGACAGGAGAGTTCCGTTCGTTTCATTGCGCTTGCCATTGGATTTTGGAGCTTGGCGCAAGACCCCGCGACGACAGCGGAGCGATGGGTTCAGTTTGCACGACTGGCCTGGGCAACCGGGTACCGCGTCCAGCACCATATTCATTATGCCATTTCCCAGAAGAACAACCATGCCCTTTCCGAAGCCTGCGGCTTATTGCTTATTGGTCACCTTTTTCCGGAATTGCGTGAGTCGGCGAAGTGGTACTCGCTGGGGCGGCGCGTTTTCGCAGAGGAAATCCTCCGGCAGACGTATGCCGACGGAAGCTACATTCAGCATTCCATGAACTATCACCGAGTGATGTTGCAGGTTTCAATGTTGGCCATGCGGTTGGCAGAATTGGTGGAGAATCCATTTCCACGAGCGATCTACGACCGTATTGCGCTTTGCGGCGAATTCTTGTTTCAAATGTTGGATCAGAAGACAGGCCGGACGCCGAACTACGGAAACAATGACGGGGCATGTGTCCTTTCTTTGAATGAGTGTGACTTCACTAACTATCGGCCGACCGTGCAGGCAACTCACTTCTTGGCTCACCGCAAACGGCTGCTGTCCGCGGGACCGTGGGATGAGGATTTACTCTGGTTGTTCGGATTGAAGGCTTTGAATTCACCCACGACCGCGACACGGCCTGCGGAGTCGTCGGCCTATGCAATCGGCGGTTATTACACCTTGCGAGCGGCGAACTCATGGTGCATGGTTCGCTGTCACAACTACAAGGATCGTCCGGGGCAGGAAGATCCACTTCACTTTGACCTTTGGTGGCAGGGATTGAACGTCCTGCAGGATTGTGGAACTTACCATTATTACGCTCCGGGGCGTGAAGACGTTGAATTGTATTTCAAAGGTGCGCGAGGCCACAACACAATAGAAGTCGAGGGGGTACCGCCGATTGCGTGGATCTCGCGGTTCCTTTTCTTTCCTTGGCCACGTTGTCGAAACCTGCAATTCAATGCGGCGGAGGGTTCCGTCATTTGGTTTGAAGGTGATCGGGAAGTTGGAGGGTACTCATCGCGCCGCGTGACGCATAAACGAACGGTTTTGGGTTTACCCAATGACGCCTGGATGATCATAGACGATTTGTTAGGCTCAACAGCATGCAGTGCAAGCTTGCGTTGGCACCTTCTGGATGTTCCCTTCGAGCTGGACGGGGCGGGCATGTCAATGGTGCTAAAGACTGCCAACGGTCCCGTATCACTTTCTGTTATTGGAGAGCCGCCAAGTGTGACTAGGTTTGAGGTGGTGAGGGGCAGAGATAATCCGGGAAGCGTGCAGGGCTTCGCGGCGGCTTACTATGGGGAGCGATTCGCCATCCCCACACTCGAGGTCACATTCCATTGCCGATTGCCCCAGAGGATGGTTACGCTCATCGGTTGCGGTGTATCCGTGACGGGCAGAAAGCTGGATCAAGATGAGTTGTCCGAGCAATGGGGAATTCGGATTGGAGTTCAAGATCACGCAGTAAGGCTGGCACGGCCAGCATGTCGTGCGGCCGGTACGTTCATAGGATTGGATACCACCGATGGGGCAACTGGAGATCCGAAATCCACCCTTACCATCTAATCGCCCATCGCCGCGCTAAGTCCGGGTGGACGACGATGAGTGGATCCTTGGTGGGCGGATTCAAGAACAGCGAGGAGCTGATCTCCCAATAAGTCACGAGAAAACTGCGACTCCGCCAATCGTCGCGCTCGTCGTCCCATTTCCAGGAGTTCGTCTCGGCGGTCGCGCATTCGGACGACTGCGTCGGCAAAAGCACGTGGATCATCGGGCGGCACAACAACACCGCAATTGTTGTCTTTGATAAGCTCCGCAATCCAGCCAGGGTAATTGTTAAGCACTGGCAGGCCGGAGGCAATGTAATCAAAAAACTTGTTGGGTGAAGTGCCATAGTAGAATGCGGGGACGTTCTTCAGGATCATCAATCCAACGTCCATCCTTGGGAGTAAATCGGCCAGTTCGGTTTTGGGAATCGGCGTGGCCCAGGTAATCATGGAGTCAAGGCCGTCAGCCTGACTGCGTTTCATCAGGGCATCCCGTTGGCCACCTTCGCCGACAAAGACGAAGCGAATTCCTTTGACGCTCCGGCGCTTTAGTTCCATCGCGGCGTCCAACACGGCGTCCAGACCGTTGGCCAGCCCGTGAGCGCCAGTGAATACCAGGCGAAATTCACCCGGCGGTCCGAATCGCGGATCAATCAACGATTCGTCGCTCGGTCGGAACAAATCCAAATCGCAACTGTTGGGAATTACGGCCACGCGGTCAGACGGATATCCGGTGCGACAAATCCCCTCCTTGATGCCGGGTGCCAGGGCAATAATCCGGTCAGAGGCTTGATAGATGTTGCGCTCCAAACGTCGCGTGTACCACTTGAGAAACGGGTTGTTTAAGACGCCCAGGGCAATCGCCAATTCCGGCCAAAGATCACGGACCTCGAAGACGAATGGAACTTGAAGGCGCTTTGCACCCTTCATTCCCGGAATCCCGACCGTCAGCGGGGTGGACGTGGCAAAGATCAGATCGGCATCGAGCTTAGAGACGACCCGAGTAGCGGTACGGGCAAAGCGCCCGAAGGCGAGCACGCGTCGAGCGAATCCCATGCGGTTTGCGTAGGGTTCCGCGATGCGCAGCACGTGGATGCCGTCGATCTCACACTGTGTCACACGTTGTCCGGATTCGGCCCGTTGATCGCCTGCCTCATAGGCGCCGCAGATCATGGTCACTCGGTGCCCGGCTCGGAGAAACCGCTGGCTCATTTCATAGGACCGTGTTCCCGTCGCGCCTCGCGTGGTTGAAAAATGTTGATGGATGTAGGCGATGTGCATGATCCGGCAGCTGCCGGCGAGAGCGGCTCTCGCCAATTATCCTCTAAGGAGTGGGCGACACGTACGGTCGGCCAATGCAGAAATACTCGAAACCCTTCTTGGCCAGTGATCGCGGGTCATACAGATTACGCCCATCGAAAAGGACTTTGCGCCGCAACCTGGCGGCAATCGTGTCGAAATCCGGCGTGCGATACTGCGGCCAGTCCGTGAATACCACCAGTGCGTCCGCCCCGTCGAGAGCCGTGTATGCGTCCTCGCACATCACGACTTTGCTCCCAAGCTCGGCTTGTGCCGTAGCCATCGCCTCAGGATCGTGAGCTTGAACCTGCATCCCGCGTTCGACAAACATCCGAATCATGGCAATGGCAGGCGACTCCCGGATATCGTCCGTCCAGGCCTTAAAGGCCAATCCCCAAACCGCTAAAGTGGTTTCGAGACAAGAGTCGCCGAAGTAGTCGAAGATTCGCTTGGCGAAGTCATGGCGCTGGTGTGCGTTTACTTCTTGAGCGGCGGAAACCAGTTGCATTGTATGGCCAACTGACCGGCCCATCGACACCAGGGCGCGGATATCCTTTGGAAAACACGATCCGCCGTAGCCTACACCGGCAAATAAGAATGCACTACCGATCCGCGAGTCTGACCCAATCCCACGGCGCACGTTCTCCACATCCGCCCCGGTTCGTTCGCATAGGCCCGCGATTTCGTTCATGAAGGAGATTCGTGTCGCCAGCATGGCGTTCGAGGCGTACTTGGTCATCTCGGCGCTGGCGGGGTCCATGATGAGAAAGCGCTCTTCGCGGCGCATGAACGAAGCGTACAACTCGCGCATGATCTCCACCGCCGCCGGGTTCGTCGCTCCGATTACCACGCGATCGGGCCGCGTAAAATCTTCGACAGCCGCTCCTTCCTTGAGAAACTCCGGGTTGCTGACGTAATCGAAAGGGTGGTCCGTCTGCGAGCGGATTGCTTCCGAGACTACCCTCTGGGTTCCAACCGGCACCGTGCTTTTCATCACCACCACGCGGTAGCCATCCATCACCAAGCCGATCGTTCGTGCAACTTCCAGAATGGACGTCAGGTCTACAGCCCCGTCATCCCCTTGAGGGGTGCCCACGGCGATGAAGACGATACGGCTTTGCCGCACCGCGGACGTGAGATCAGTCGTAAAGCTCAGCCGTCCGGATCTCAGGTTGCGCTGAACAATCTCGGAGAGTCCCGGTTCATAAATGGGGATGTCGTTGTTGCAAAGCTTGTGGATTTTGCGTTCGTCGCTGTCAACGCATATCACGCGATGCCCGCCGTCCGCGAAGCACGCCCCCGCAACCAACCCGACGTATCCGGTTCCCACTACGGAAATGTTCATGGCGCAACTTTTCAGGCCGCTACATCAGGCCCAGCGTCCGACTCGTCGTTAACAGGCAGTCCACTATACGATCGGCCGCCGCGCCGTCCCACAAATCGGGAGGCTTCGCCTGCTTCAATGGTAGATCCCGCACTTCTCGATATGCTTCGATGATCGCCTCCGGTGAGCTACCGGTCAGCCGATTCGTTCCTTGCGTTACCGTGATCGGCCGTTCTGTATTCTCCCGCAACGTCAGACAGGGCACGCCCAGGATCGTCGTTTCTTCCTGGATTCCGCCCGAATCCGTAAGTACTACGGTCGAGTCGGCCATGAGTTTCAGAAAATCCAGGTACCCCAGCGGCTCAATCAACCGTAAGTTTGTTATCTGCTTGGCCCGACTACCAAGCCCACTAGTTTCGAGGATCTTCCGCGATCGAGGATGCACGGGAAAAATGATCGGCATGTCTTGGGCGATCGCTTCGAGGGCCGCAAGGATAGACGAGAATACGTTTGCATCGTCCACGTTGCTGGGGCGATGCAGGGTCACGACGGCGTATTGTCTTTTCTCAATTCGCAGAGTGGCCAGGATGGTTGATCCGTCAGCCCGCGAGCGACTGCGCAACAGCGTGTCGATCATCACGTTGCCGACCAGATGAATCTTTTCTTCCGGGACGCCTTCCCGCCGCAGGTTTTCCACTCCGCTCGGCTCGGTCACGAAGAGCAGATCGCTGATCGCATCCGTTAGAACGCGGTTGACCTCCTCCGGCATCGTCCGGTCGAAGCTACGAAGACCCGCCTCCACGTGGGCGATTCGGATGCCCAACTTGCTGGCCACCAACGCGGCGGCCAGTGTGCTGTTGACGTCGCCGACGACAATCACCCAATCCGGTCGATGCTCGATGCAAACCGGCTCGAAGCGTTTCATCACCTCCGCGGTCTGCACGGCATGGGAACAACTTCCCACTTCCAGATTCAGGTCCGGCTGGCGTATGCCCAGGTCGCTGAAAAACAAGCGGCTCATCCGCTCGTCGTAGTGCTGCCCGGTGTGCACCAAGAGCGTCTTTACGGCAGGGATACGCGAAAGCGCATCCACCAGCGGCGCGATTTTCATGAAGTTCGGCCTGGCCCCGCAAACGCAGATCACCTTCAACATAGAGTCCATGCCGAGTAGCGGGCCATAGCCCGCACGACCCCTTGCAACTATACATCCTAGCCGTCCTGTGACTGCTCCCCCCATTGCAGGAAGGTGCCGCCCTTGGTATTATCGACCCTTACTGGTGAACTCTCAAACCGTTTCCAGGCTATACACTCGTCGCTTAAGCTAGAACGCCGTACGTGTTTTGCCGAACTTGCCAGTATGATCTTCGGGGACAGGTCGACCTCCGATGCTCGGAGTGTGGACGCCCGTTTGATCCGTCTGATCCCGCAACGTATCTTAAGTCGCGACCGCGAGGATTGCGAAGGATTGGCTTTTGGGCATCCAAGCATCGCTGGTTGATTTCGATTGGGATGGGCACGCTTGTAGCCGCAAGCTGGTGGCTAACAGCCGACGAACGCCCATTAACCTCGCGTCGTCTTGCCCCGAGAGTCGTCTCTGAGACGAATCTCAAAATGATCCTCACGACCTGGATGATCCAACAAAACGAAGTCATGACGCCGACATTATTCGATAAGACGCGTGCCAGGCATAACATGCGACCTGCCTACAGTGCGGTCAGCGAGTATGGAATTGGACGAATCAAGATGGGGCTCACGATTTGGTACCGATCGGGTTTTGTCTTTGTACATCTGATTCCACTCAGTCTGTTTCTAATGACGATTGCCGCGCTGTGGCGAGGTCGTCCTCGGCACGCGGCTTTCGTATTGATGCTTTTCACTTGGCTACCATTAGCGGACGCAATCTTAGACAACATATTCTTGGGCAACATATTCTTGAATGCAGCGCTTCCCGGCGGTTACACATTCCTTGACGATTACGTATACCATTCGAACGCCGATCTTCTTTACACAACTCCGAATCGTGGAAACGTGATCGTGGCATACGAACGAACCCCGACAAGCCAATTTGGGAGGCGAATCGTCGGATTCGCCGATGGGCATGTGGTAAGCATTAGGGAAGAAGAATTAGTTCCCATACTACGTGCGCAGGGGCATGAACTTGCACCGGATGACGCTCAGTTAAACAACCCCTAGAACAGCGGATAAATGAATGGCGCCAAGGGCGACGTACCGGCGAAAACGATCAACGCACCGATGAGCAGCAGCACCGAGATCAGCGGCACGAGCCACCACTTCTTCTCTTGCTTGATAAACAGAAAGAACTCTTTGATAATCGATTGTTTCGCCATCACACTGATCTTCTCATGGCCCGCCGAAGCAAATGGGCGCTAGTCACCGAACCGTTAAACTCTCCTCCGTTCGCAGTCCTGCCTCCAATTTGACGCTCCGCCGCATCCCGGCCTCAAAGTCCACGCGCGCCGGTTTCTGCGTCACGATGAAGTTGCCAATCACCAGCGCGTCGATGCCCGTGTTCACGAAGGTATGGTAGGCGTCCTGCGCGGTACACACAATCGGCTCGCCCCTGACATTAAACGACGTATTGATCACAACGGGAACACCGGTGAGCCGTCCGAAGGCCCGGATCAGACGATAGAAGCGCCCATTGTGCTCTTCTGTTACCGTCTGAACCCGACCTGTGCCGTCCTCGTGGGTCACCGCGGGGATGATCGCTCGCTTCGACTCGCGCACTTTCGGAACCAGAAGCATGAAGGGCATGTCCATTCCCTCGGGCATCTCAAAGTATTCATGAGCGTGCTCCTTGAGAACCGCCGGGGCGAAAGGTCGAAAGGCTTCGCGAAACTTCACCTTGGCGTTAATGACGTCCTTCATGTTTGCATCGCGTGGATCGGCGAGCAGCGACCTTGCCCCTAGCGCCCGCGGACCGAACTCCAACCGTCCCTGAAACCACGCGACTACTTTGCCCTCGGCTATCATCGCGGCGGTGCGGTCGAGCAGGTCTTGCTCATCATTGACCGACTCATAGGCGGCCTTAGCGTTATCAAGGGTCGCGCGGATTTCTTCATCACAAAACCCTGGACCCCACATTGCATGGTCCATCCGAAACACGCGTGGATTCCTCAAGACAGTATTGTAAATATAGAAAGCCGTCCCCAGAGCCCCGCCGGAGTCACCCGCTGCCGGTTGAATGAAAATGTTCCTGAAGCCTGATTCTTGGAGAATTCGCCAGTTGGCCACACAGTTCAGCCCCACGCCGCCTGCGATACAGAGATTGCTCAATCCCGTCTCCCGCCGAACGTGCGTGGCCATCTTTACCATGATTTCTTCGATGATTTTTTGCCCGCTGCACGCGATGTCGCGATGGAAGTCGGTGAGCGGGCTTTCCGGATCGTTCTGCGGCTCGCCGAAGAGCTCCTCCCAGCGGCGGTTGAACGTCCGGGTCGTGGAGTAACCGTGGGCGAAGTATCGAAGATCGAGCCGAATGCTGCCGTCGTCCTTGATATCCACGACCTTGCGAAATTGATCGACGAAGCGCGGCCGTCCATACGGGGCCAGCCCCATGACTTTCCACTCCGCGTCATTCACTCGAAAGCCAAGATAGGCCGTGATGGCGCTGAACAGCAATCCCACGGAGTGCGGAAACCGCAGCTCCTTTCGCATCTCGATCTCGGCGCCGCGACCGGCGCCCCAGCTCGTCGTCGTCCACTCGCCGACGCCGTCGGCGGTGATGATCGCTGCTTCCGAGAATGGGGACACCAGGAAAGCACTAGCGGCATGGGAAAGGTGGTGCTGGCAGTACAAAATATCCTTGTCGGTCCCCAATTTCTCCTGAATCTCCCGCCCGATGCGCAGACGGTGCGCCAGCCATAACGGCGTCGCGGTGAGCCACGCTTTGTACGTCAATGGCCAATAAGCGAGGATGGTCTCCAAAATGCGATTGAACTTGACCAGCGGCTTTTCATAGAAGCCGATGTGATCGACCTGCTCAATGGTTATTCCGGCCTCGCGCAGGCAATAGCCAATCGCCCGCGCGGGAAATCCGTGATCGTGCTTCTCGCGGGTGAACCGTTCCTCCTCCGCCGCCGCCACGAGTTGCCCATCACGCACCAGTGCCGCGCCGGAATCGTGGTAATAACATGCAATGCCAAGTACGTTCATTGACGACCATGCCAGGTGCTGAACGCGGATTGATGAAAGTCGAATGTCTGATTTTGCATTGCGTTTGTCTTTCCGCGTTATCTAGAACAGGCGCCGCATCCGATCCAATGTGTGCTCATGTGGTCTATATTCTTCCCAATAGGTCCTTCCGCCTAGCTTTTTTCTCAGCGGATCCCCCATTCGCACGATCAAAGAAAACAGGGGCAGCAGTAGCACGAAAAGCACCGTCAGCAATACCGTGGACATCACGATTCCTATGGGTACGGTGACAGTCATCCATGAGATGTAGACCGGTTTTGCCGACGCTGCCGACGTCAATGATAAGGCAAAGAGCCCTATGCCTAATACCCAAGAGCACAGCGCGACCATCTGCAATCCCGTTCCCGTCCAATCCAGCAGGCCACTTTCTCCATATTTTCGCCATGCCAGGAACCAGAGGATTGCGCCAATGACGCCGAACCCGGTAAGCATCGCCCACCCGAACTTGCGAAGTTCGGCTTCACTCGGGTTTTTGTTGACCGTGAACATCGCTGACCCTATTCGGGGAAGAGTTCCTTAGCGTCCAGCTTTCGCACAAGGATAACGGCCTCGCCCAATTTCTGCCCGGACGGCAGATCGTCGGTTGCAGTTCGCCACATCCGATAATCGGCGCCGAGCCCCAACATCCTGGCACATCGTTCACCCGTCGTCGGTAAAAATGGTGCGATCAACGTGCTAAGCGTTCGGGCCGTCTGCAGGCAAACATTGATTGCCCGTCCGCACGCATCCATGTCAGTCTTTCGCGACTGGAACGGCTTGGTGGCGTCGAAATAGACGTTCCCGGCCCGTGCCAAGGCAATAACCTCTCCCAGTGCGGCCTTGAACCGACAGGCCTCCAATTCCTTGCCTGTCTGCTCAGCAGTCTCTCGACAACGCCGCAACTGTTCTTCGTCCACCGCGTATCGAGTGCCCGACGAGGGCACTCGGCCGTCAAAGTACTTATGGGCAAAGGTTATCGTACGATTGAAGAAATTGCCGAAAGCGTTAAGCAGTTCGCCGTTATTGCGGGCCATGAAGTCGTCGATATCGAACGCCGTCCGCGCTCCCTCAGGGGCAACCGTCGTCAGGTAGTATCGCAAGGGATCGGCCTCAAACGTTCGCAGATAGTCCTCAATCCGCACCGCATGGCCCCGGCTCTTGCTGATTTTCTGCTCCTCCTGGCCGGGAAACTTGATGTTCATGAAGGAGTTCGCCACCACGTTGTGGGGGAGCTGGTATTCGCCCTGGTCACCCTGCACATTGCCACTGTCGTGCGTGGCCATGAGCATCGCGGGCCATGTGATGGCGTGAAAGACAATATTGTCCTCACCGATAAAATGAACCACCTTACAATCCGGGTCTTTCCACCATCGCTCGTAGCTTTCCGCCCCCTCGCCGATTTTCCCACAATGCGCCGCGGTAAAGGAGACATACCCGATCGGGGCGTCGAACCAGACATAGAGCGACTTCCCTTGGGCGTCAGGATCGTCAAGCGGGACTGGGACGCCCCAGGTAAGATCGCGGGTCATGGCCCTCTCCGGCAACCCTTCCGCTTCGATCCGCCCCAGCGACTGATTCAACACGATCGTCCGCCACGCCGCCCCGCACTTGGCAGCATCGTTCTTGCTTGCCAACCAACTTGCAAGCCTGGATTGCAGTCGATCCAGACGAAGATACCAATGCACTGTCTCCCGAAGCTGCGGCGTCGATCCGCTCATCAGGCTTACGGGGTTGCGCAGGGCCGTCTGATCCACGGAACGTCCGCAATCCTCGCACTGGTCGCCAAAGGCCTTGTCGCTGCTGCAGTGCGGACACGTTCCGCGAACAAACCGGTCGGGGAGGAATTGGTTTGCTTGGGTGTCGTAGAGTTGCTTCGTAGTTCGCTTGGTGAAAAACCCTTTTTCGTTAATCCGCAGGAAAAACTGTTGGCTCAGCTTTTCGTGGATGGCCACGTACTCGGGTTGATGCGTCCCGCCGTAGATGTCAAACTCGATGCGCAATCCGGCGAAGTCGCGCTGTTGCGCCTGATTAAAATGAGCCGTCAGCTCTTCGACGCTGCGGTTTTGTTCCCTCGCTGTCTTCAGGGCGGCCACGCCGTTGTCGTCGCTTCCGCAAATGAAACGTACGTCGGCGCCCGTCGCCCGCAGGTAGCGAACGTAGGTGTCGGCGGGCAGATACGCTCCCGCGATATGCCCGACGTGCAGCCGGCCGTTGGAGTAAGGCAGGGCCGCCGTTACCAGGAATTGCCGTTGTGCCATCACCACTGCCTTGTGTGGGAACCCACTCGTCCCGAACGCGACAACGATTGTACGTGGTTGTGACGTTCTGACAAAGCCCGATGGAGAGCAATCTCAAGGATACGAAACGCAGCGCACAAATGGCAGTGCGAGCGGCTGGTTAACCTGAAACGCTTACTTATGTTCGATGCGGCCGTGCAATAGTCTTCATGAATCGCCCCAATCCGTACATGTCCCCTTTAGAGCAAACTCGGTTTTGTATGGCGAACCGCGGGCTTTAGCCCGCGCGGATTTACGGCCATGGAGCCCGTTTCGGCGTCTGGCAGTGTGCTACACGATTGCCGATACTGCACTAATCTGGCAAAACCACGACGTCGATCGAATCGACTGTGTCGATGGTCACTGGTTCTCCGTCAACCATCAGTGTTACCGAGTCATGACCGGCTGGGTTGTCGATGGCGAGGATGCTTTCGCCGTTGCTGCCGTAGAATCGACGTACGCCAACGCCTAATGGCACATCGGTGAGACCCACCGTATCGGCATAAACTGGTTTGCGATCCCAAAACGCCGAGCGCTGCCATGCGTCTACAATAGCGAGTACGACCGGGTTATTCGACCCGCCGGCGTCGGGCCTCTGCATCCAATCCAGTTTACACCCCAGCAGAAAAGCCTGGCGCTCTCCCCAGTAGCCGGCGCCGCGGTAGGCGCCCCACAGCACGTGGTCGCCGTTCGATTCTCCGAGAAAGAAGATCCGATCGTCCAAGAGATACCGCACCAGACGAGGAAACACGAGCCCGATCTGGCCGGGCGGCGTAGTTTCCAGTGTCTGACCCGCAACTGAATTGAACTTAAAGCCGCCCCAGAGTGCGCCGCTCAACAGGAACGCGGTCGGATAGACATCGACCGAGTACTCACAAACGGTACCGTCCCCCCAGACGCCGTCGCGGAATTGAAAGGCCACATCGAGAACAGGACCAAGAGGCCGGACGATGAACCAGTCAAGGTAGGTCGCGTTGGCGTGGTACTCGTCGCGGTTAATCGCCATCCAGTTGAGCAGCCACTGACGGTTTGCATCCGCGTTGGGAGCTGATCCGGCGATGGGACCAGTGTTGCGCGGACGGGCGTAGTGGCCGATATGGCCGCCCTGGTCGGTGATCCACTGCGATAGCGCCGGCAACTCCGCATTCCGAGGGTGGAGGCCTGTGTCGATCAGACAGCATCCCGTGCCCTGGTTAGATCCGAGGTATCGGTCGGACATCGCTCCCCAGGTCTGTACCATCGGGAACAGGTCGCCCCACGTGTCCCACCGGTAACGCACCTCATCCATCGGGTCGTCATAGTCTTGGAGTTGGACATTGGACCACCCATTGAGCGCCTCTAGCCATGCCGGATACGCCACCGGCCAGAGCCCTTCGTCTTGCATGTGCTCCCGGAGCCAGACCTTGTAGCGATCGATTGCTTTCTGCCACGCCGCGATACCGGCTTCGGCATGTTCATCCACCACGAGAACGCGGTAAATACGCGACTGACCGGCGGCCAAGGGCTCATCGTAACGCAGCGTAACCTGTCCACGCGAATACAGGACATACGTTGTCTGCGGCGGCCAATTCGTAGCGAATACGCCGCGACCCGCTGTTTCGCCCTCCATTACCGCCCCGGGGAAAGCGGTTTGCCCAGGGTAGACTGCGGACTCGCTATCGTTCCAAACCTCCACTTGCAGTCTGGAGTTGTCGATTTCCAGGCCAAGGAGGTGAGGATAGTAAATGCGCTCACAATCGTAGCGGGTAGGAGACCAAGGAAACCAAATGTTGTTCAAATCGTACTTCGCTTGGATGGTAAGTTCGTATTCGCCGCCGCCGATGGTTCGGATCGTCGCGGAGCAAACATCATCGTCATAGGTCGTGACTTCGCCATCCCCAGATTGTGTTGCAGGTGTACCGTATGTGGTGAACGAGCCGTCGCGCGGCGTTACCGCAAAGCGAATAGGGGGATTGGACGAAGGCGGTGGCTGGACGATAACGCTAACCTGATCCGAGGCGTATGCTTCACCCTGAGCGACGATCAGCTCGAAAAGGAGCGTGGTCGGCTCCTGAATGCCGGTCGGAGCCGTAAAAGTCAGTTTGTCTGTAAGGCGGTTAACCAGAGCGACAAGGGGACCATTGACCAGTCGCCATTCGAAGTTTAACGGATCTGTCCCCGTTCCATAACTACCGGAGCCGTCGAGGGTCACCATCGCTCCGGCCTCCGTTTGTCGATCCGGGCCTGCAAAAGCGAAAACAACGATCTCAAAATGGTCTGGCTCGTCCGGGTCCATCGGTTCGGCTGCCGACGGTGATCCCGGCAAAGACAGTGTGTTCTCAGCGACCAGCACAACACCGTTGCCAAAATCTGCCTCCAAGACGACCAGGTAGTCGCCGGGCCAAATGTAAGCATGCTCAATGTCGTTTCCCACTCCGGTACGGCCGTCTCCGAAGTCCCAATAGAAGACTGTATTCCCAGGATTCGCCTCTCCCGAGACGTAAGCTGTAAACACCATTGACCGCGGGTCGCAGCAGAATACGGGAACAATCGTGAAGGAGACCGACGGACCCGTATTCGCCGAATCCGATGTAGCCACGTTATTGTCACCGGCCTGGTTTGAAGTAAGGATGGAGTCGAGCGTGGACCGCGGTAGCGAGGTAGGGTCAACGGTTCCACATCCAATCAAAACGGTCCAAAACAGGACGCTGATGTATTTTGCGCAGCTTCTTCCGCATGTAGACAGCGTCACCGTCCACGACTCGCGTGGTTGAAGTTTATTAAGCACTCTGGTTGCCCCTAATGGCAGATTCGGACCTGCTGGATGGCCACCCAAACCTCTTCAGACTCCCCAACTTAACATTTACAATATGGGGGCCTTCCATTGACTGGCGGTGTTTGTCCACGAGGGTACTCACGAAATGTAAGGGACCGGGTCTGATAAAACCGAGATATACTAAGGGATGGCTTCGGCTAGCAGGGGCTAAGCGAACGTGATAAAACTCTCAATCTGACGGCTGGCGGGCTCGTCCCGAACCGGGCGAAGACTCCGCTGGGATGGATTGCGAAACTTTCGAAAGGGAGATACTGAAATGCGCACACGAACGTGGGTATTGATGGGAATTTTAACGATCCCGTTTTTGCAGTTTGGCGGGTGCCTGCAGCAGCTTCGAGTTCCAGTGGAGTTTGCTTTAGGCGGGGGCCTGGGGATTTTTGCGGTCGAGGCCGGTGTACCAACGCAGAATCGCGGGACGGGTTCGATCGGTGATGCCCCGGTCGATCCCGGCAGTGGGTCGATCAACATTAAACCCGAAAACGTTTCTGTAACACCCGCAAATAACGGAAGCGGGAAGGGTACGGTCAATTACCAGGGTGGGACGTTGACGATCACGGCATGGATCGCCGCGCTTGACGAGCTGGAGACGGTTTGTGAAACCGGCGAGGAGTACGGCCCATTCAGCGTCGAATTGAACGAGGCCAACCAACCCGTGTCCGTCGAACCTTCGGATATCACTCTGAGCCAGAACACCATCGATCTCATCAATGGCGGCCAGTTCAGCCTGTGCATTGAAGTGATCTCGCCGATCGACGGAACGGTGACCATCGACGCCCTCAGCTTCGACCTTGGGCTGTAAACGGTCGTTCGGGGTCCGATTACGAGCGCCATACGAATCGCAGGTTTCGGGTGAATGTGCCCGGTCCGATTGGACGGGGGCGGATCCCGGGACCGCGCTTGTTCTGCGTCATCCGGGAGGCGAATCGTGCCCGCCAAGCTGATTCCCTACACATTCTTACGCCGCGGCGAATCGGAAATGCGGGGGCGAGCGGCGGCATTGCTCGCGGAGATTCAAACGCGACGGAGCTGTCGCTTCTTCAGCGACGAGGCCGTGCCGCGCGATTTGATCGAGGCACTGATCGCCATCGCCCACTCCGCACCCAGCGGGGCCAACCGCAAACCGTGGCGTTTTGTGGCCGTCAATGACCCGAACCTTAAACATGAAATCCGACTGGCTGCCGAGGCGGAAGAACGAGAAAGCTACAGCCATCGAATGCCTCCCGAATGGCTTGAGGCCCTCGAGCCGTTGGGCACCAATGCGGAAAAGCCTTTCCTCGACGTATGCCCTTGGCTGGTGGTCGTATTCCGCATTGACTGGGAAGAGATAGAAGGCCAGCGAGTGTCGAATTACTACCCGGCCGAATCAACCGGCATCGCCGCGGGTATGTTTCTCATGGCTTGTCATCAAGTCGGACTAGCGACGCTGACCCACACGCCCAGCCCGATGAAATTCCTCCGCGAAATTCTCGGCCGCCCCATCAACGAAAAGCCCTATCTGCTTATCCCCGTCGGCTACCCAGCCCGGGACTGTGTAGTCCCGGACATCCCCAAAAAGCCGCTCAGCGAGGCTTTGCAATGGAACCGCTGATTCTTTCACGGTTGTTCTAATTCATAGCCATCGACGGAATGGTGCCCGGACGTTGCTGATTAGGATAAGAATTCCACCGGAATGGATTCGCTCACCGTCGAGGAAGCAAAGAGTGTCCCCATTCGGCGATTCGCCAACTCTTTTACAAGACCGTAAACTTCGCTCCCTGTGAAAATAGACCTCCATACGCATATTCTGCCCGAGCATTGGCCCGACCTCCGCGAACGGTACGGGTACGGCGGGTTCGTGAGCCTGGAGCATCATGCCCCATGCCGGGCACGAATGTTAATCGACGGAACCTTCTTCCGCGAAATTGAGGACAATTGCTGGTCTCCAAAGAAGCGAATCCAGGAATGCGACGCCTTTGGGGTTACTCTTCAGGTTATTTCGACTGTTCCCGTAATGTTCAGTTACTGGTCCAAGCCTTCTGACGGGCATGATCTAGCTCGGCTGCTCAACGACCACCTCGCCGGTGTTGTGGAGGAACATCCCAAGCGATTTGTGGCCCTGGGAACGCTTCCAATGCAAGCTCCGGACTTTGCGGTCCGCGAGCTGGAACGCTGCGTGAAGGAACTGGGCATGCACGGAGTGCAGATTGGCACCAATGTGAATGGTCGGAACTTCGACCATCCCGAAATCTTTCCCATTTTTGAGGCGGCACAGGATCTGGGCATTGCCGTGTTTATCCATCCGTGGGAGATGTTGGGCAAGGATCGAACCTCGAAATATTGGCTCGGTTGGCTGGTGGGGATGCCCGCGGAAACCGCACTGGCCATTTGCTCGCTCATCTTTGGGGGTGTGCTGGAACGGCTGCCCCGACTACGGATTGGTTTCGCTCATGGCGGCGGGGCGTTTCCTGGCACTATCGGACGCATTGAGCAGGGATTCGTCGCACGACCAGACCTTTGCGCGGTGGACAACTCGATTAACCCTCGCCACTACGTTGGTCGCTTGTACTTCGACTCGTTGGTGCACGACGCTGATGTTCTGCGGTATCTCATCAAACTGGTTGGAGCGGAACGGATCGCCCTCGGGTCGGATTATCCGTTCCCCCTCGGCGAGGCCTACCCCGGGCGATTGATTGAGTCGATGGAAGAACTTTCGCCCTCGACCAGGAACCGGCTTCTCTGGGGAACAGCGTTGGAGTTTCTTGGGCTAGACGAACGCAATTTCCTGGAGGGTAGCAATGCGCGCTAATCCAGTCCGAAGCTCTCATTCATCGCCGGGATATAAACTTCTCGGTGGCCGCTTGCCCGCATCGTATCAGCCAGGACCGAGGACTGGTCAATTTCGCCGTGGACGAGGAAGGCTTTCTTGCAGCGGCCCGCCAGCGGGTCCGTGTGAGCCTTCAGTTCACGGGCGTCAGCATGGGCGCTGAAGCCGTTCATCACCACCACTTCGGCCTTGAGCTTGTGGCGCTCGCCGTAAACCTTAACGTACTCATCTCGTTCGACGATCCGTCGACCTAGAGTATGCGCCGCTTGAAAGCCGACGATGAGGATCGTATTCCTTTCGTGCTGCACTGAGTTTCGCAAGTGGTGCAGAATGCGGCCGGCCTCGCACATCCCGCTGGCGGCGATGACAATGCAGGGCGATCGGCGGCGGATGATACGCTTCGATTCCTCCACACTCTGCACGAACCTTAAGTTGGGACCACTGAGAATGCTGCCGGTCTGGGAGTTGAACTCTCGGGCATCGCGGTCGTAACACTCAGGGTGCAATCGAAAAATCTCCGTGGCGTTGACGGCCAGCGGACTGTCGATGTACACGGGCAAGGCTGCTAATTCGCCGCTGGTAAACAGTTGACGCAGATAGAACACGATGGTTTGCGTCCGTCCGACACTGAAGGCCGGGATGATGATCCGCCCATTCCGCGCCACCGTCCGCCGCACCACCTCGGCAAGCCTGGGTTTCAGGTCCACAATGGGGTCTGTGTTGCGAGCGCCGTAGGTGGATTCGCAAATCAGGTAATCACATTCCGGTAGGGGGGCGGGGTTGCGAAGAATGGGCGTCCCCTTACGTCCGACGTCCCCGGTAAAGACCAACACCCTCTTCTTTCCATTGGCTTCGGTGATTTCAACCTCAATGCCCGCCGACCCGAGCATGTGCCCGGCCTCGAAATAACGGGCGTGGACCCCGGACGCGACCTTGAACCAGCGTTGGTAGGGTGAGGCTTGGATTTGACGGACGGCCTGTACCGCGTCGGTGGAGGTGTACAACGGTTCGATCAGCGGATCATCCCCGTGACGCCGCTTCTTGTTCAAGTATCGGGCGTCTTCCTCCTGAATATGGGCAGAGTCGGCGAGCATGATGGCGCAAAGATCGCGCGTCGCGGGCGTGGTGTGTATGACACCCGAAAAGCCGTCCTTCACCAGCAGCGGCAGTCGCCCCGTGTGGTCAATATGAGCATGCGAAACGACCACCGCGTGGATGCTACCGGGGTCGCAGGGGTGTCGGCGATTGAGTTCTCTGGTTTCGGCGCGACGCCCTTGGAATAGTCCGCAGTCGAGGGCGATGAGTTTCCCGTTGGCCTCCAGAAGGTGCATCGACCCGGTTACTTGCTGGGCCGCACCATGAAACGTCAGCTTCGCCACTATGCCTCCAGGTTCTTCGCCCCCTCTCCAACCACTCCTAAATAGCTTAAAATCCTTCTATGGCAAAAAAGGGGGTAAAAGTAAAGGAACTTGCCCACGAGCTCGGGCTTACCTCCCGGCAACTTCTCGACCGCTGCCGTGCCGAGGGATTTCCAATCCAGAATAGCATTACAAAGCTCAACCCTGATTTGGAGCGGACAATCCGCGGCTGGTTCGCCGACAACGCAAAGGACGAAACCACGATCCTGCCTTGAGACTGCCGTTCCTTTGTTCGGGGTGGTCAGGTTTCACCCTGTTGTGCGTATAATTCGATCCATGCCTTGTAAGCGGCCGGATCGAACATCATCCACCTCACCAGCAGGGGTTTCGAATGGGCGGCGAGGCATTCCCGAACTGTGGTTATAGAGATTCGAGCTGCTTCAGCGACCGGATAGCCATAGGCGCCACAGCTGATGGCCGGAAATGCGACCGACCCACAACCGTGTTTTTTGGCCAACTCCAAAGATGACCGGTAGCAAGACGCGAGCAGCTCGGCCTCGCCGGCGCGGCCGCCGTGCCAGACCGGCCCGACGGTGTGAATTACAAACTTGGCGGGCAAACGATAGCCGGCCGTGATTTTCGCGCTTCCGGCCGGGCAGCCGCCCAGTGTTCGACATTCCTCCAGGAGTCCCGGTCCGGCCGCCCTATGGATCGCCCCGTCCACGCCGCCTCCGCCAAGTAGTGAAGAATTGGCCGCATTGACGATGGCGTCAACCGCTTGTTTGGTTATGTCGCCCTGGACGATTTCAATTCGACCCATTGGTCCGTTGCCCCCTTGATAGGGTATGTAAAGCACTCGTGGGTCGGATAAGGATCGTCTGATCTATCAAACCGATCGGATCACGATGTTCAAGACAACCGAGAATCAGTTCCGTCGCAATGTCTCGATGCCGCAGGCGATGGGATTGAATGAACTGCTTGCGATGTGGGGCCCCGGTGATGGTCCACCTCAGCCGCGCTCCCAAACTCAGCGGTTTAAGGCGATCCAATCGCAGTCCGTGGGCGTTAGAGGGGATATCGCTGTGTTCCAGGATAGGCCGCAACGCGGTCCGCCAATCAAGTTCCGAACGATCTGCAACACCTGCTTCGGGGAATGCGTGCCGTCGCTCCAACTTGAGAACGAAGGTTCCTTTCCAGCCATTGCCCAGCGGGATCGTTGTGAAGTACTTCCCGTTACGGAGGATTCGCCGGTCGCGCTGCCGGGCCAACGCCACGGCGTGAGTCGCCCTTGCGCGAGCGATTGAAGAGGCTATATCACGGAGGAACTCTCGCCGTTCGCTGCCCTCGTTCACCGGGCGACACAAGGAGATATAGGTCAACAAGAATCGCCATCGTTGTGAACGCGTAGCATTACGTTGAAAGTAATGGTCAAGCTGAGCGAGCGACCTTACAACGGGCCCTTTCGACGGCGATTTGTTAAACAAATAAGCGCCATGCACATCAACGTACTTCGCCTCCCAACCGAAGTCGCTTGTGGGTTGAACCAGGATGTTGCCGGGGTGAGAGTCGCGGTGGACGAATCCCCGGCCATGAGCGGACGCGAATAAGCGGGCGACAGCTTCGGTCAACAATTGGGCGGATTTGCGGATGGACGCCCCGCTTTCCCAAGCCTGCGAAAGCGAGATGGCGTCGGGAAGTCCATCCGAGAGTAGGACTGCCCGTCCTCGCTTTCGTCGATCGACGCCCAGCCCCAGGAAACGAACCGAGGGCACGCCTCGACGCCCGGCGGCACATGCCGCCCGCCATTCCCGTTGCGCCGTCCCCAAACCCAGGGCATATGCAAGACGGCCCAGCAAGTTACCCCGATCGGTGTCGAACACTTTGGCGAAGATTAGGCCGTCGCCCAGAAGCACGCGCCACGTTTGGCGGTGGTGACTGGATTTTACCAAGGTCGCACGCGGATCGCGGGCCAGCTCGAACCAATCCAGGGCTAGAATGGATTCCTGCACCGGAGAACCGACCAACCCGCTTTCCGCGGCGTTCAGCACCCAATCTGCCATCGATGAGTATAAGCGAAGGGGTCGTTCGGTGCTTGCGGTCGTGTGGGTTGTTGGTATGGAGATTGACATAGCTGCGCGGCCTTATTCTAACCGGAGGCGAGGGATCAGGGACCAGGGATCGGGAATCAAGAGAAGGACTCAGTTTCTACCCCGACCCCGGCCCCCTTGCCATGAGTTCGCGCGTTGACGTGGCTCATGTATTGCGGGAATCTCTACATAGAAATGAGATTGGACAAGGATTTGAAATCTTCGAGACTTCCAGACCGTCGCACCTCGGTCACCCTTTTGATGATTGCCCCGGCTCTCGTCGCCGGGTGCAAATCCCATATTATCGATCGGACCGATCGCGGCGTATACCGATTGATCGAGGATCGGCAGCAGGCGGCGCTGGGTGCGACCACCAATACGAACATCGGCCCGGAGTCTGGTCAGATTACGGACACCGGCGACATGTATGATTTCACGCCTCACCCAACCGACCCGGACGTCCCTGAGGCTTTTCGCAAACCTCGGCAGGATAATAGGGCTGCCATCGAGACTTCATCCGAACCCGGAGCGCAAGCGACGATACAAGACCCCGCGTTCGCGCCTGGTGAAGTATCCCAAAACGCGGAGGCCGAGGAGGACGCCCCGGCGCCGCTTACCGAAAGCATCTTCACCGAGGAAGAACTTCCACAGGTTACCGTCTTCGGATTGCGTGACGCCCTTGCATATTCCGTGAGGCATGGACGAGAAGTGCAGGACGCCAAAGAGGATCTATACCTCGCGGCCTTGGATTTGACGCTTGAGCGCCATCTCTGGACTCCGCAGTTCGTGGCTTCGATCCAGACGGAATTCGCTGACTATGGCCAGGTCCGCGACTTCGATCGGGCCATGACCGCGGTCAGCGATGCAGCCGTCTCTCAGCGCCTTCCTTACGGAGGCGAGGTAACCGCGCGAATCATCAATACACTCATGCGCGACCTCGGCGAAAACACAACTTCGGGTGAGAGCGGCAATTTTATCCTTTCGGCCGATATTCCGCTCCTGCGTGGGGCGGGCAAAGTTGCCTACGAGTCGCGTTATCAGGCGGAGCGGGACTTGATCTATGCCGTTCGCATATATGAACGATTTCGGCGTTCGTTCCTGGTCGCCGTTGCCGCAGAATACTTTGCCCTGCAAGGGTTGAAAATGGCCATATACAACAATTACGTCGCTTATCAAAGCCGCCTCGCAGACTGGGAGAGGGCTGACTTCAGGAACCGACTTGGACAGAGCAGAGACGTTGAGGAAGCCTCGCGCGCCCGCTCCAGCTTTCGAACCGCGGAGGCGGACTTGGTAAGCGCCAAAGAGCAGTACGCTTCAGCACTTGACCGCTTCAAGATATCGATAGGGATGCCAGTCATAACCCTACTCGACGTAATCGATCAGGACGCCGACGAAGACGCCAAGATGCTGGACGACCTGCTCCCTGATATTGATATCATGACCGCGGTAGACACCGCCATTCGCCTTCGATTGGACCTGTTGAACGATGCAGACCAGGTCGATGATTCCAAGCGAGGTGTATTAGTCGCTAAGAATCGCATCCTGCCGGACCTCGATGCAAGGGGCAGTGCGACGATGGCCACGGACCCGGAACACCTGAATTCGATGAGCTACAACACAGAACGAACAACGTGGCGGGGCGGTATCGAATTACGGCTGGACGATAGGAAGAGGGAGCGCAACGCCTACCGCGCATCATTGATCGAGATGCGAAAAGCCGAAAGGGATTACGAACAATCCGTCGATACTGTCCGGGCGGACGTCCGGAGGGCGGTTCGTCGCCTCGAACAGCAGCGGAAAGTGCGTGATATTCAGGTCTTTAACGTAGAGGAAAACCAGGTACGCTTGGATGCCAATCGAGCCCAATACGATCTTGGTATCAAGGACAACCGAGACGTAGTCGATGCCGAAAAGGACCTTCTAGATGCCCGTAACAGCCTGGCCCGCGCCATTGCGGCGTACCGAAACGCCATTCTGGAGTTCCGAAGGGATACAGAGACTCTGCGAGTGACCGATGACGGTCAATGGGAACAGCCGGAAAGTGACAACCCCAATCGAACCGGGCCGTAATCTATTCCAAGTTACACCCCTGTTGCACACAATATTTGACGAGAAATGCCTTTGTTTCGGTCGGCAGGTTCTGGTATGATAGAGTTTGGAGAAAACCCCAGTTTCGCAAACCTTGAAGGGGGTCCTAGAAGATGACCACAACGATTACTTCCGCCACGCCTACCTTCGAAGCGAAAGCATCCAAGCGAAATTCGATCGCTTCCAACGCGGCAGGCCGCCGCCGCACGGTCCAGCTTACCCTGATTGTGGCTGTCGTCGGCTTGCTGGCGGCCGCGGTTTGGGCGGCGACCAGTTGGAAGCGCAGCGCATCGCAGCTGGCCAACATCGACAGATTCACCGTGGGGCCGCGAACCTTTACCGTCGTGCTGAAAGAGAAGGGTGAGCTGAAGGCCGCTAAGTCTACCGACGTCAAGTGCGAGGTCGAAGGGAAATCGACGATCATCTCCCTGATCGACGAGGGGACGGCGGTTAAACAGGGCGACCTGTTGGTTGAACTCGCAAGCGATGAGATCGAGAACAAGATCCGGCAGGAAGAGCTGAAGGAAAGCAATGCCATCACCGCCTTTGAAGCAGCCAAGGCCGAACTGGACATCCAGCGTGACAAGAACGCCAGCGACATTCGTAAGGCCGAACTGCAAATCGAGCTGAAGAAGCTGGAGCTCGACAAGTATGAGAAGGGCGATTGGGAGCAGAAGATTAAAGATGCTCAAATCGCCATCGAGCAGGCGACGATTTCCCTTCAACGTCGCGAGCAGGACTACACCGCCTACAAGGAACTTTTCGCCAAGAAGTACACGACGCAAACGGAATTCCAGGAAAAGGAGTTTGACTTCAAGAAGGCCCAATGGGAGTTGGAGAAGGCCAACAAGGCGCGCGAGGTGCTTGAGAATTACACTCACGTCGCCGATTCGCGGCAGAAGAATTCCGATCTCGAGGAGGCCATAAAGGAGTTCGAGCGGGTAAAGAAAAACGCCGAAAATGAGGAGGTCAAGAAGGTTCGAACCCTCGAAGGCAAGGAAAAGGAACTCGCCCTTACCCAGGACCAGCTTGCCAAATTCCGTTTGCAAAAGGAAAAATGCAAGATTTTCGCGCCCACACAGGGATTCGTGGTTTACTACAACGGCGGAGGCGGTCGTTGGATGATGTCCTCGGATGGGCAGGTTAAGAAGGGCGCACAGGTTTATGAGCAGCAAGTCCTGATGCAGCTTCCGGATACGTCAAAAATGGTCGCGGAGGTTCGGGTACACGAAGCTAAAACCGATAAACTCCGCCTTGGACAGTCCGCGGCAGTCACCGTGGAGGGAGTTCCGGGCAAGCGCTTTTCCGGAACAGTGACCAAGATTGCCGCCGTCGCGGACAGCCAAAGTAGCTGGCTCAATCCGGACCTCAAGGAATACCAGACCGAAATCTCACTCGACGAAACCGAGGAATCGCTCAAACCGGGCGTCACCGCCCAGGTAGAGATTCTGGTTGAAACAGTTGAGAATAAACTGGCCGTTCCGGTGCATTCGATTTACACGAAAGGCGGCCAGCGTTATGTCTTCCGCGATGGCGGGTCTGAGAATAATCATACCCCCGTGCAACTTGGTGCTATTGGCACGGAGTGGGCCGAGATCGCATCCGGGTTATCCGCGGGAGACAAGATTCGCCTGGCCTTCTCCGACGACGACAAGCGCGCTATCCCCGACGACCGCGCCAACGCCATGAGAATGGGAGGTCGCCCGACGCCCGCGGGTATGACCGCCACGTCGCCAAGCAGCTCGCCGCCCGCGGGTGCCGCACAGGGTACGCCCGGTAGCCGACCGGGACGTGGGGGCGGCCCCCGGCCCAGCGGCGCTTCTCGTCAATCCACAAGCGGCACGAACCCGTAGCCTTTAGCCGTGGCCATCGCTTCCATTCACGAACTCACAAAGACCTACGCCAAGCCCGGTAGTTCGGTGCACGTATTGGCCCTCCGCGGGATCAGCATCGAGTTTGTCGAAGGCGAGTCCGTGGCTATCTGCGGCCAAAGCGGGTCGGGCAAGAGTACCCTCATGAATCTTCTGGGCTGTCTGGATCGGCCCACGTCCGGGAGCTATTTGCTCGGCGATCTGGACGTCTCGCAACTGAATGACGACGAGCTTTCGGACATTCGAGGCCGGCGAATCGGCTTTGTATTCCAAAGCTTCAACCTGATACCCCAGCTTACGGTATTGGAGAACCTGGAAGTACCCTTGTTTTACCAGGGATGCCCGGTGAGGGTCCGTCGGGAAAAAGCCCTGGAGCTGGCCGAGTTGGTCGGACTGGGCGATCGGGGGCACCATCGACCATCTGAACTCTCCGGAGGTCAGCAACAAAGGGCGGCGATAGCCCGGTCTCTTATAAACGACCCCCTTATTCTGCTGGCCGATGAGCCGACGGGAAACCTCGACACCGCAACTGGCGAGACCATTCTGGGTATCTTTGATAAGCTCCGCGACCAAGGCAAGACCATTCTCATGGTTACCCACGAGCCGGAAGTCGCCGCCCGATGCGACCGGATGATCACTCTTCGCGATGGAGCGGTCATAGACGACGTACACAACAGCACGCGACCCCTGGAACGGAGTTCCGTGGCATGAGCTTTGAAAAGCGCGGAGAAGCGGTCATTGGGGCACATAATCTGGAGGAGTTGAAGCTCGTCTATCGCGTGCTGCATCGCCATCTGGCCAAACATACCGAATTGATGGATACGCACTTTCTGATCGAATTGCAGAACTTCCTCCATGCCCAGGCTGCCGTCCAAGGTGTGGACACGGCCAACCACGGCGAATGGGACGAATGGCTGGGCAACACCGATGCCGAACCCTGTGACCGCCGCCTCCGCCGACGAAGCGCAATTGATCCGACCTAGTGCCATTTCCGAAAACGTCGATCGGGAAATCGCCCCAAAGGGGCGAAACAGGTCAGCCCAGGGCAACGCCCTGGGATAAAAGGTACGACACCAATATTAGGCCCTGTAAGGGCGCAACGAAACGAATCTGAAAAACCGAATAAACCTTTCTGGAAACGGCACTAGGTTTGGCCATCGAGCCTTCGTATTCGTTACTGTGGCGTCTCGCTGACCACTTCGCCGTTGATAATGACACCGATGCAATGAGAGGTGTACTCGAACGGATCCCCATCGTAGAGGGCCAGGTCGCCGTCCTTGCCCGGTTCAAGCGAGCCGATGCGGCCATCAACTCCGAGGATTCTTGCGGCGTCGATGGTGATCGTCGCCAGGGCCTGCTCGAAGGTCAGCCCGTTGGCCGCGGTGAGCGCAGCTTCAAATAGCGCCACTCGCGTCTTGGGCACGTAGCTCTCGTAGCCGCTTTGCAAGGCGACCGGGATGCCCGCCTGACGGAGTTTGGAGGCCGTCTCAAAGCTGAGGTTTTCCATCTCTCCATAGGCTCGGGTCATGGTGGGGTGGAGGATCACGGGGACGCCGGCGGCTTTGATCTCATCCAGCAGCAGATAGCTCTCCCCCGCCCCGTCGAGAATCAGTCTGATATTGAACTCGTGTGCCAGACGCAGCACGCTATCGATGTCTTGCGCTCGATTGGCCGTCACCATGAGGGGGATTTCGCGGTCAAGCACGCGGGTCAGGACTTCGAGAGAAAGGCTGCGGTCGGGCTTCTTGTCGGGTTCGGCGGTGGTGCGCTTCTTCGCGTATTCCTGGGCCTTGATGAACTCTCCCCGAAGCATGGCCATCATCTTGCCCCGCGTGCCCGGCGACTTTCCCTTGTCGCTCTTTTGCGCCTGCGGGCTGAGCGTGGCCGCTACGGCTGCGGTTTCGACGATGACCGCCGCCTCAATCGTGTCGCCCCAGGTCTTCACGATGGTTGTCTGGCCGGAAATGAGCTCTCCCGGAGCGTGCCCCGTGTGAACCGTCGTGATCCCGAACCCCCGCACCCAGGCAACGAGTTGCTCACGCGGATTGTAGCCGTCGATGGCGCGAAGCTCCGGTTGGATGGGCGCGGAACGCTCCAACTGGTCTTGGTCGTGGGGATGGTTGAAAATACCGCTGAACCCCACCGTGCTATGGGCGTCGATGAGGCCCGGCGTAACCACCTCGGCCTGAAGGACGCGGTAGCCGTCGGGAATACGGACGGCGTCAGCCTTGCCGACCGCGGCGATCTTCCCGTCGCGGACTAGCACGACGCCGTCCTCAATTGGCGGACCCGCCATGGTGTAAATCTTCTTGCCCGACACCGCAACCTGCGCGACGACGATCGGTCCCTCCGCAAGGACTGTCAGGAGTGTCAATATGATGACACTCGATACATGCCTCATCATTGGCCCTCCGGATGCTCAAAGCAACAAAAGTAGGGTGACTGATCGCGTCCCGCTCCAAACCCGCCGACGGCATAGAGTAAGTCTTTCGGGTCGCTGCGGTCGAATCGCTTTTCACCTTCCACCCAAGTTTCAAGCACCTTGGTGTATACACTCAGCGGATCGCCGTTGAGAATAATGAAGTCGGCATCTTTTCCCACCTCCAGCGAACCGACACGCCTGTCCAAATCAAGCATTTTCGCCCCCGCCAGGGTTAACGCGGCAAGGGCACCGTCGCGGGTCATTCCAGCCCGAACGGCCAGGGCCGCGCTGCGCAGGAAAACGCGTGAATCAGTGATCCAGTCATCCGTATGGAAAGCGACCAAGGCACCAGCCTTTTCCAACACAGCCCCGGTTCTAAAGGTCAGTTCTGATGCTTCCAGCTTGCCGCCGGGGCTGTCCACTACGATCACCGAGCAAGGGGCGCTTGCCTTAGCGATCTCGTCGGCAACTTTCCAGCCCTCGCTCACATGGTGCAATACCACGCGGAAATTAAACTCCTTTGCCAACCTCAGCACGGTGATGATGTCATCATGGCGATGAGTGTGGTGATGAACGATGCGTTTGCCATCCAGCACCTCAACAAGCCCTTCCATGGCCAGGTCGCGTGCGGGCAACTTCGCAGGATCTCCGGCTGCCGTTGCTTTCTTATCGCGATATTCCTGGGCCTTGATGTATTGTTCACGGACCAACGCAGCCGACTTGCTCCGCGTTCCCGGAAAGGGCTTCTCGCTCATCGAGTTTGTGCCATTGGCCATCTTCATCCCGCCTAGTGGGTTTCTTTCAGCGTCTCGGATGAAGACGTCCTCAATGGTCTCAGCCTGTCGGAGTTTCACATACACCGTCTGTCCGCTGAGGAGGTGCCCGGAGCCGGGCATGATATTGAGTGTGGTCAGCCCGCCTGCCAGCGCCCGCTTGAATCCGGAATCCCGCACGTTGAGCGAATCATAGATGCGGATGTCGGGCTGGATGGGAGCGGATGAGTCGGCTCCGCCGATCCCGCCGATATGATTATGAGTGTCCACGAGGCCGGGCATGATCATTTTTCCTGTCGCGTCGATTCGTTGGGCGTCGGCGGGAATTGATACGGCATTTAGGGCTCCGACGGCGGCTATCTTCCCCTGATGAACCACCAAAGCCCCGTTCTCGATCGAATTGCCCACAATGGGTATGATGGTCGCACCCGTGAATACAAGCGGCGCTTCCTGCGCTAACGCAATCGACTGTGCGCCGTATAGCGCGCCGAGAATCCAGCCCCGAATTTGTAGCCGCACGTTCATCCTCCCATGCTTCGCGAAAGTCACACAGCAACCCTGCATTGCTGGAGGTGCTTCCGCAGCGATCTGAATTCAACATCCACATCGCAAAGAACTAACAGATACTAGCTGAGCAGCGTTGTATTGGCCAGACGGCTCATCGCACGACACTTCGGTCATTAACCACCAGCGTCTGAACGGCCCTCAGGATCGAAAAACAGGCACGAGTCGGATCCAGCCATACCGTGTCCGCCTGCGCGACGAGTTACCCATCTCTTTCGTACAGATAATGCGATGGTGGAAATGGCTTGACGCCGGGGGGTGAGTTTCTTGAGCGGCGGGGTTTAGGACGCAATCGGAAGCGTGATGGTGAATACCGTTCCACTTTCGGCGTCGCTGATCACTTGAATGGTGCCGTTGTTCTCCTCGATCAAGTCGCGGCACAGGGCCAATCCCAAACCACCACAACGTTGGCGCCCATTGCGCTCCAGAGGTTTGGTCGTTTTGAACAGATCGAAGAGGTATGGCAGAAACTCTTCGGGAATCGGGTCGCCGGTGTTTCGAACTTCGATGACCGCTTTGTTGTCGCTCTGCGATGCCGAAATGGCGAGTCGCCCGGAATGGGTCTTAATCATGGCCTCGCGGGCATTCAGAAAGAGATTAAAAAAAGCCTGCTGGAGCTGCAACGGGTCGGCCTGAACGGTCAATGATGCATCTACTTTGACGGATAAGTCGATGCCGTCCTTGGATAAATCTCTGCAAAGGCTCGCCAGGGCGTCTTCAATTACGGCCCGCACCCCAACCGCTTCGGTTTTTCTGGGCTTGGCGGCGCCAATTTCCAGAATCCTCGAAGACATCGCGATCATGACTTTGGCATTCTTGTTCGTGACGGCCAGTGCCTTACGCATCAACTCGTCGTCCTTAGAGGTTAGGGCACATTCGGTGTAGGCCTGAATGGGTGTCAATAGATTATTTATTTCGTGGGCAAACATGGCTGCCGCCGTACCGAGGCTGGTGAGCTGTTGTGCCTGGCGAACCTGGGCTTTGAGTAGATCGAATTGGGCCGACAAGTGGGCGAACCGATCCTCGACCGGGGAAACGACGCTGTCGCTCAAACGCCGGCGAGTGGGGGGGCCGTGACCGTTCAAATCATGCAATCCGAGTGGTTTCTGCCCGTCAGCCCGCCCAAGGCGTGCGAGAGGGACAACCCTATGTCTGACAGCCGAATACCGCCCTGATAATGGGCTCAAGGCACTCATGCGCTGGCACGGTCGATTTCGTAGGGTGGCTTGCCAGTCCAGCGGTAATGCCTACTCTTCAACCTATCAATGGCGCATTGGACCCGTGCATGTACGCAAATATTTGAAAAACTCGCAAATCGGCAAACACGACCGATTGGCGACGAGGATTGTCTTGGTAGACTAGATGTCATTTCAGAGTGAGATAATCGGTCTAGGGGTTAGTGGCACTTGAATAAGACAGAGCGGAGATGATAGAAGCTACCCAGTTTGACATCATTCTGCGTCTGTTTGAACAACTGGGTGTTGAGGTACGTCAGGAAAGGCTCGGTGGTGCCGGCGGTGGGCTTTGCCAGTTACGCGGGAGGCGAGTGGTTTTTGTTGATTTGGATGCAGATGCGGCGACCAGGATTGATCGGTGCATCAAGGCATTGGCCACCGTCCCGGAGGCTTCTTCCGTTTTCGTTAATCCGAACCTGCGCGAACAGATCGACATGATTCTTGCCTCCAAGCCTTCAGAAGCTCAATAGACGGATCAATAATACCCGAATAAACGGCTTCCCGCCGAAGCTACTCATCCACGCCATGCGCATCTCCCCACACGCAAGCATAGATTGTGTGATTCCGGCGGGTTGCCCGAAGAGGAAGCTGTGCCTCATTGGGACACGGGAAGAGACCCGTCCTCTCCTCCTAGTATAGGCACCCTAGAACCGCGATTGCCATTTATTCGCCCGATGGACTTGACTCGATTGGAAGACAGATTGGTTATGTAGCTTGGGCTGGACCGCCACATGTGTCCATAACGTAAATAGTTACAAATAGTTACTACTCGATCAGAAAACTAGGCAGTCCCAAATACAATTCAATTGGGCGGCCTTTAGAAAACGAGTCGACTACCTTCCGTCCTGAGGATTCAATGGAAGGTCAAGAACGTAATCGATCCACGAACGCTCAAACTTCTGGTCGATAGAGCCGAATATGGACTCAAATTGTGCAATTCTTTGCCCCCGATAGGAATGTTCGGCATTCTTGTGTTCGGAAATGGACCGTAAGTAGTCCTTAATTGCCTGGCGGCGCGTGCGACTCAGATAGGCCACCAAGGCCCAGGCTTGGGAGTATTGAAATCTGCGCCAGTTCTCATCGGCCACGTCGAACTCTTCGTCTGCCACTAGTTCCTCAAGCGACAGGAACCGTTTGGCGGCCTTGGCATCGCTAAGCGATGCTTCTTCGATTGCCTTCGCATCAGGTGCGACGCCGAGCGCCTCACGAAAGTCAGCAAGGCGCATTTGATTCACGTCATCTTGCGAGGAAACTTCGAATTGACAGGCTAGTCCCTCGACCAGCCAGGTTGGGTATTCCACCTCGCGGGACAAGACGCCGATGTTGAACCATATCTGATGGGCCGCCTCGTGTTGAATCACCAGACGGTTAAAGGTCTCTATAATCGCATCGCGTTGGGATCGCCATTGCTTGATCTGCTCGCGCATGGCGTGTGAATCCGGCAGCATCTCCGCCTGTTCGATCTTAAGCGAGATAGCACGCAGTTTGGGAAAATCCAAAAGATTACAAAAGGCAACCGTGTTGTCTTGCGGATGGTAGAATCCTGGCGCGACCGGGTCATGGAATCCGACTTTGTGAGCGTATCGCTCAAAGTCCGAATGGCGATTGAAAATGAGGACGGGCAATTTCCTGGGCAAAGGCGGGATCGGAAGCTTCATTTCCTCGCAGAAACGCCCAACGGCAAGGTATGTGGTCTCAAGCCGGTCGGCCAACGGATACACCCTGTCTGCATTGCTGTCCGACGCTATCAGAAAATGATCGGTGCGGTGGATCGAGAAGCCTTCACCTCCCAGCGCGAGTAGCCTAGTGGTTTCCACCTTGTCCCGGTCGACCTCAGTCGACATGCTGATCGCGGCCGAGGCCGCAAGGATTGTAATTGAGCTTAGGAAAGCCGTGCGCTGCATGGGTCGCAACATCACGTAAGCCCCATGGCGACCTCTGCCGGCAGCTCGCGGGGAGCGCCGATATCGGCCACCTCGATGGTTCCAAGGTACGGGATTGCCTGCGGATTATCGAATCCTTGTTTACGGGCGACGAGGGTTATGGTCAGATCTGCGCGGATCGTTGGTCGGCTGGCAATACCGGTGTTACAATCCAAGCCGGAGGGCAGGTCAACGGCCACGACGGCCCGCTTACTTGCCGCGTTGATCGCGTGGATCAAGTCGGCCGATGGATTCCGAACTTCACCGCTGAAACCCGTTCCGAGCAAGGCGTCCACCACGATCTCCGTCGGGGAAATCGACGATGCAGCGGCCAGTAGGGCGGCCGGGTCATCCGCCACAACGGGCTTTAACCCCATCGCCTCAAGAATCCGGTAGTTTGCAGAAGCGTCCGAGGTCATTCGAGATGCATCCCCGGCAAGCACCACTCGAACGGACCACACTGCGTTGTGTAAGTGCCGGGCGATGACACAACCGTCTCCGCCGTTGTTGCCGTTCCCACAGAAGATGGCTGCCCGTCCGGTGGGGCCGTAGACTCGGTCGATGATTGTGGCAGCGTTTCGCCCCGCGTTCTCCATTAACACCAGACCGGCAATGCCAAGTCGATGGATCGCCAGCTCGTCCACACGCCGAGCCTGCTCACGGGTCAGGGTAGTGTTCATGGGTGACGAAAACCTCCCCGATTGCGGGGGGTGATTCGCAAGCCGCGGTTGCGGGGTGAACGGCATCCTTTGTGGAGGTCACCCTCGCGCCGATCGGTCGGATCGAACGATGGAGGACGTTCGTCGCTGCCCGAGCCTGTATGGTAAGCCCAGCGGGCCAAGCGAACAGAATCAACAGTGGAATGCAGCACATTGCGAGTCCCCAGCGGACCGGGCGGCCGCCGACGGGTGTCGCCGACTCGGTCTCTGGTCCCATATAGGTTGCGGCAACGATGCGTAGATAATAGGCCGCGCCGATTGCGCTGTTTACGACTCCGATGATCGCCAGTGCAATGAGCGGTCCGTGCATCGGGTGTGTTAACGGCAGGGAGAACGCGCTGCTAAAGATGTACAGCTTTCCCAGAAAGCCGGCCGTCGGAGGGAAGCCCATTAAACTGAAGATGCAAATCGCAAATGCCAATGCGGATGCCGGTGCGCTTCGGGCAAGTCCACCGAGATCGTCCAGCGTCTCTATTTCTCGGCCACGTGCTCTGAAGCAAGTGAGCAGGGCGAAAGCTCCGAGGTTCATCGCCCCGTACACCACAACGTAAAATAAAAGCGCTGCAACACCGTCGCGCATTGGACCCAGGCCTGCTACCGGACCGACCAAGAGGGCGATCAACATGTAACCAGTATGGGCGATACTCGAATAGGCCAGCATCCTTTTCACGTTCCTTTGAAGAAGCGCCAGGACATTGCCGACCGTCATCGTCGCCGCTGCGACGACCCACAGTAGCCAATTCAATTGGGATGGTAGGTTCCAATCGAGGGCGGTGAGGATTTTGCACAGCGCCACGAAGCCCGCGAATTTGGGCACGAATCCAAGCATTCCCGTGACCGGTGAGGCCGCTCCCTCGTAGACATCAGCCGCGTAGGCGTGAAAGGGGACGGCCGCCACTTTGAACGACAAACCGGCAAATACAAGGATGAGACCGATCATCATTGGAGCCCCGAACACGCCGTCGCCTCGTAACGTCGATTGAACGGTACTACCGACCAGGCGATGGATCGCCGTCGTGCCCGCCGCGCCGTAGATGAAGCTGATGCCATAGGCGAGGATTGCCGCTGAGAGCGCACCGAGAAAAAAGTACTTCACCGCCGCTTCCGACGCCCGAATGTCCTCTCGGCTAAGGGCGACCAGGACGTAAGTCGGAATGCTGACCAACTCAATGGCGAGGAACAGCACGATCAAATCGTTCGCCGATGCGGTGAGAAGGACGCCAAGCAGCGAAAACAGGATCATCGACATGTATTCGCCGCGTTCGTTGTCCGCGGGTTGGTGCCAGTTGATCATGACGACCAGTGACCCAATTCCTAATGTGATCCAACGGACATAGAAAGTCAGCGAGGTCAGCCATAGTCCCGGGAACAGCCCGCCGCTTCGAGGTATGTCGAGGCGAATGGTAACGATCAAGGCGGCCAGAACCGTCGCCAGAGCGAGGGGTGATCCCCATTTTGAAAAGCGCGTCACGCCTACCGCAAGCGAGAGGCATGCGCCGGCAAGCAGAATCCATTCCGGGGCCAGGTTGACGAGCCAGTCGTTCATGTTCACGGGAAAGGCTCCGCGGATACTTCTGCAATTCTGGTGGATGCGCCTTGGCGAAGGATGTGCTGCCTGACCGCGACTTCAAAGGTATTGAGCATCGGCTTTGGGTAAACGCCGATGAATACGCAGCACAACGCAAGCGGAGTCAGGATGCAGATTTCGCGCCGTGTGAGGTCCCTGGTCAGGCCGGTCGACGTATCCGGCGAATGCGGCGGCTCAACCACCGGACCAAAGAGTAACCGCTGGCACATCCAAAGCATGTACACGGCCCCGAGAATAATGCCGAAAGCGGCGGGGATCACATAGCCGAACCCCAATGGACCTGTCGCGCGGTTGTCGAGCGTCGTGTCCGAAGTGGCCGTGCCGAGCAGGACTAGAAACTCGCCCACAAATCCGTTCAGTCCCGGCAAACCGATGCTGCTTAGCGTGAAAAAGATCATGAAGAACGCCAGCCACGGCATTTGTCGCGCCAGGCCTCCGATCTCGTGAATTTTTCGCGTGTGATAGCGCTCATAGATACAACCAACCAGGACGAACAGCGCCCCTGTTGAGAGTCCGTGGTTGATCATGTATAGAACGCCGCCATTCACGCCGGCGACCTTCAAACTGAACAGTCCCAACATGCAATAGCCCAGGTGTGAGACGGAGGAGTAGGCCACCAGCTTCTTCATGTCCGTCTGCACCCACGCGGCCAATGCGGCGTAGATAATCCCGATAATGGCGACCACGGCGATCATCGGCGCCATGACGAATGCGGCATCTGGCAGCATGGGAATGCTCAGCCTGCAAAACCCGTACGTTCCAAGTTTGAGCAGCACGGCGGCCAGGATCACACTTCCCGCCGTCGGCGCCTCGGTATGGGCGAGGGGAAGCCAAGTATGCAACGGGAATAGAGGGACTTTGATGGCGAATCCGGCGGCGAATGCAAGAAACAGCCACCATTGGACGTGGGTCGGCAGGAACCCTTCCTGTCCCATTCGCGTTAATTCTTCAATGTTCAACGTTATGTGACCTAGAGTTGTGTAACTATAGTAGGCGAGAAACACGACTCCCGCAAAGGTGAACACGCTGCCCGCCAATGTATACAAAAAGAACTTTCCCGCCGCCCGCCTGCGTTGCGGCCCGCCCCAGATTCCAATCAGGAAGAAAAGGGGAATCAATGTGAATTCGAAGAAGACGTAGAACAGCAACAGGTCCATCGCGCAGAATACGCCAAGCAGGCCGACCTGAAGAAGAAGGAGAAGGACATAGTATTCCCGAACACGAGTCCGGATGCTCGAGAAACTCGACCAGATCGCAAGGGGCATGAGAAGGGAGGTCAACGCGACCAGCCAAATGCTGATTCCATCGACGCCGACGCGATATCCGATGTCTATCGTCGGCGTCTCTCGAATCTCTCCATCAATCCACGCAACGGAGTGCGTCAATAAATAGTCTGCTTCGCCACCGCGGATTAGCGGCTCGCCCTCGTAAAACAACGACAAGGCCTTCACAGTTAATGCAAGCGTCACAAGGGAAAAGAACAATGCACTGCGGCGCGCAGAAACATCATTGCCATGCGGCGGCAGCATAAGCATGATCGCCCCCGCCAGGGGCGAAAAGACAATCAGCGTTAGGATCCAACTATCCAATGTTACTTTTCCCGCAACTCATGGACATCAAAGCGCCAACAGCAACAGCACTACGACCCCCGCGGCCATACTCAAGGCATAGCCTTGAAGCAATCCGGACTGAATGATGCGAAGTACGTAAGCAATCCCTCGGGGGATGGCCGTTATCACCCAGATGAGTCCATCCACAAAATAGTCGTCAATGCCAACGCAGACGCGTCCGGTATTCCTGGCAGGTTGCACTATGGAAAGATCGTATAACTCATCGACATGGTATTTGCCCCACAGCAATCGATAGACATTCGTCATCGAGGCCTTGATCAATCCGGGTATCCAGGGTTGCCGGACATAGACGACATAAGCCGCAATGATCGCAGTGATGGACATGCCGCCCGAAAAGATCATCAAACCATACTCGCTCCAGAGACTCGTATGTGTGCTGACTTCGGCTGAATGGGCGGCTGCAAATGTCTTGGTGAAAACCGGCGATAGGAATTGGTGAAACGTTCGGCCCGTTGCTTGCACGCCGACAAATCCCGCGGCCAGTGCGCCGATGCTCAATACGCAGAGGGGCGCGAGCATCCAGCTGCCCGATTCGTGCGGGTGGATGCCTTCCGGTAAACGTGGCGAACCGTGAAAGGCCAGGAACACCATGCGGAAGGTATAGAACGCCGTCAGTAGGGCCGTCAGCAACGCCATTCCTCCCAGGACCGGATGACCGGATAGCGCATGATGAATGATCTCATCCTTGCTGAAGAACCCGCTGAACATTGGAAACCCGGACAGGGCCAGGGATCCGATCAAGAATGTTACGTAAGTCCACGGCAACGTTCGCCGCAATCCGCTGAAGTGGCGAATGTCGATGACTCCGCCCATGGCATGCATGACGCTTCCCGCACCAAGAAAGAGCAGTGCTTTGAAGAAGGCATGGGTGAAGAGGTGAAATACCGCCGAGTCCGCGGCGTATACCCCCAACGCTAGAAACATGTATCCCAGTTGACTGATCGTGGAGTAGGCCAAAATGCGCTTCATGTCCGTCTGCACCAGGGCTATGGTGGCCGCGAAGAGCGCCGTGGCTGCTCCGACCACGGCCACGATGGACATGGCGGTTTCAGAGGCGGTGAAGATGGCGCCGCATCGTGCAATCATATAGACGCCCGCCGTCACCATCGTGGCCGCGTGGATCAGGGCGGATACGGGAGATGGACCCTCCATGGCATCGGGCAACCACACGTGCAATGGCAACTGGGCACTCTTGCCGCACGCACCGCATAGCAACAGCAAAGCGATCGTAGTCATGAGTGCGTGAGGAATGGGGTCGCCGGAAGCAAGTAAGCCCTGGTCAACCAATGCAAAAACCGACTTGTAGTCGAGCGTTTGGAACGATAGGTAAATGAGCAGGATTCCCAATCCGAAGCCGAAGTCGCCGACGCGGTTGACGAGGAATGCTTTCTTTGCGGCCGCCGCGGCCGCCGGTTTGCCATAGTAGAACCCGATCAATAAATAGCTGCACAATCCGACCGCTTCCCAGCCGAAGTAGAGCAACAAAAAATTCCCACACAAGACCAAGGCGCACATTGCGAACACAAACAGCGAGAGAAAGGCGAAAAACCGTTCATAGCCCCGTTCCGGGTGGCCGTGGTCGCGCATGTAGTCGCGGGAGTAAATGACCACGAGGAGGGAAATGCCCGTCACAATGACGAGCATAACGGCTGTGAGAGGATCCATGAGAAACTCGACATTGAAAGATAAACCGGTTCCATCCGAAATCCAGTCGTAAACAGGAATGGAGATGGTGCTCGATCCTTGAGGTGCTTGGACCATTTGAACTAGAACATAGATAGCGGCGGCCAAAGCCGCGCCGACACCGCTGATTGCCGGCCAATGGGCTCGGCCTCGCAGCACCGGACCGAGAGCACCGATGAAGATGGCTCCGGCGAGAGGCGCCAAGAGTATGATAAGGCTGCACAGTCTAAGTGTATCAGTGGACATTCGACTGGTTTACCCGCGCATCAGTGACCAGGCATCGGCATCGAGCGTGTCTTTTCTACGAAACAATAGCATCACCAGCCCCAGCGCAAGTCCGGCCTCTATGGCGGCGATCACGATGAGAAACAGTGCAAAGGCTTGCCCCTCCAGTTGATGATGATATCTGCCGAAGGCGACCGAATTGAGCACGATCCCCTGAAACATGATTTCAGTAGACAGAAAAATCACGATGAGGTTCCGACGGGAGAGGAACCCGATGAGCCCCAAAGCAAACAACACAGCGCCGACAATTACATAACCCATCGCTTCCGGCATTAGAATGGTTCCACCTCCTTGCCGATTCGTCCCAACGCGGGAGGCGTTGGACGAATCACATCCGTGGCAATTCGCTTGCGTGAGAGTGCAATCGCCCCAACCATCGAGATCAGGAGCAGGATTCCAGCGAGTTCCAAAGCTACGACGTACCGGGTCGTTACAATCGCCCCGAGCGCCATCGTATTTCCGGAAGGCAGAAGCTCGGTGGTTGCCTGCGCTGGTACGCCGTCAGCAAGCGAGGGACTGTCCATTGCGCGGGTGGGGGGGTGACTCGCCCGCCCGGTAATTACCGCCATCAACATGATCCCGATCAAAACGGCCAAGAACGGTTCTCTTGTCCGACGATCGTAGATTGGCGATCCAGGTTGCTGAGCAAGCATGATGACAAATAGATACGTCACCAGGATCGCTCCCGCATAGATAATGATCAGGGCGACGGCCAGGAATTCCGCTTCCTGCAATACAAGCATGGCCGCTACGGCAATCACAACGGCGACGAAATAGATGGCGCTATACACGGGCTTGGGATGAGAGATGACTCGCGCCGCCGCCAACACGGCTGCGGCGGCGAAGATATAGAAATATATCGAGCCGCTTTGTTGGCCGGAACCCTGCATACCGAAGACCACAAAAAGCCCCAACAGGCCTGATACACCGAATATCGCGCCGATGACCGACTTGGACGGTCCGGTTCGGGGTAGTACGAAGTAAAGCCCCGCCGCGCCCAGTGCGAATACAAGATACAGTATGTACATGGACGTCGAGGTCATTGGGGCCCCGCACCCCAACTCGGCTTAGGGTCTTGCGGACGGCTTCCCGTGCCCGAATAGCCCGTGACGCGCGGATTCTTCCGAGGCTTTATTGCCGCAGTCTGGTCAAATACGGCCAGCAGCTCCTCCTTGTCGAGGATCATTTCCTCTCGCGTGCGCCCCACCAGGTCGAACCGCGGCGTCAACTCGATCGCATCGACCGGGCAGGCCTCTTCGCACATTCCGCAGTAAATACAGCGCAGTTCATCAATGTCGAACTTCGCGGGATACTTCTCCCGATCCGGCCAGGGCGACTCCGACGCCTCAATGTGGATGCAATGAGCCGGACACGCCGTCGAACACATGTAGCACGCGACGCAGGCGACACGACCCTGCTCATCGCGATTCAATCTATGCACCCCGCGATAATTCTGAAGACGCAAATCGCGTTTCTGCTCCGGGTACTGAACGGTAAACGTGTTCTTGGACAAACTCCTGCCCAAATGTCGCAAGGTGGTTTTCATCCCCTCCACGATTTGGGGTACGTATAGCCGCTCCGGTCCGGTCAGTTCCGGCTCTTCGATACGAAGGATGTCGGATTCGGTAATCAAAGTGCCACCTCTACTTGATCGCTTCGAACAAGGTCGGCTGTCGGGGTGATTGCCGGAAGATTGAGCTGACGTCCCGTCTCGCGCAAACGCGACGATGACGCCGCAAGCAGGGCGGATATCAGAATAATCAGATTCCCGCCAAGCGCCCACAAAGGTGAACGCTGTTTGTCGAAATAAAGCAGAATGGTGGCCAATACGACGAGTACCAGCGTGATTGGAATGAGTCCTTTCCACGCCATACGCATCAATTGATCGAACCGGAATCGCGGCAAAGTCCATCGTATCCACATCATGACGAATAGAAACAGGGCGATCTTCGCGGAAAGCACGCCTACCTTTGCTATTACCGCATACCACTGCGTTGCTTGTGGTTGTGTCCAGGCCACGCCGGGCAAATGCCACCCACCCAGGAACAAGACGGCCATGAATGCGCTCGCCGTAATCATGTGCGCGTACTCAGCCAGAAAGAACATCCCGAACTTCAGGGCGCTGTATTCCGTGTGGTACCCACCCACCAATTCCTGTTCGGCCTCCGAAAGATCGAATGGTGTCCGATTGGACTCCGCCAGGGCCGTTACAAAAAGGATGACAAACGCAAGGGGGTGAAGAAACACATTCCACTGCGGAATCCACCCGGCCCAATAGCCGGTTTGCCGGAGTGTAATCTCTTCCAGTCGCAGAGTTCCCATCGTCAGGACGACGACGAGTATGCACAGCCCCATGGGGATTTCGTAACTCAGCATTTGGGCCGTTGCGCGAATGGCGCCATAGAGTGAGTATTTGTTGTTGCTCGCCCACCCCCCCAGTACCACGCCGTAGACACCCATCGACCCCACACCGAGGACATAGAGCAGGCCGATGTCGGGGTTTGCAACCTGAATATCCACCAACCGTCCGTCCAATTCCAATTGCCCGCCCCAGGGGATGGCCGCGAACCCAATAAAGGCGACTAGAAAGATGGCCGCCGGGGCGAGGATAAACAGAGGTTTGTCCACATGATGGGGGACAATGTCCTCCTTCATCAAGAACTTGACGCCATCGGCAATGGGCTGGAGCAAGCCCCACGGACCGACCCGATTAGGGCCACAGCGATCCTGAATCCAAGCCGAAATCTTACGCTCAAAATAAATACAATAGGCCGTCGCTCCAAGCAGGGCATTGATTACGATGCCCGCGAGTAACACGCTCACACCCCACTGACTTGTCAGGAAATCACGCATGGTCACTCGGTTTACTAATGCGCATGTACCGGCAGTTCCGGCGGCGTGTACGCTCTTGCGAAAGCGGGCAATGTATCGGACATCAGTTCACGAACTCGTTCACCGGTGTAGAGTCCAGTAAAGCCGGCGACCTCATACAAATACTGTCCGTCGCGCCGCGCCGTGTTCGGAGGGTCAATCGCCCGTTCAAACGATTGAACCAGACCGGCCGCATTGACGAAGCTCCCTTCACGCTCGACCCAGGCACAGGACGGCAGGACAATGGCCGCTCCCGCCATCAGTTCATTCTCGAACATGTCCTGAATAATCAACAGCTCGATATTCGCCGCAATCTTGGCGGTATTCTTATCGACCCACGGTTTGGGATACCCACCAACGATCCAGGCGGCGCTGAAATCACCCTTACCGCTCTTTTCGACGAATTGTTCAAAGGTCAGGATGTCTCCACCCGCCGCCTGGAGCACCATGTCAATCCCACGGCGGTTCGGACATTTCTCCTTCAGGATGGTGAATCGCACCGCATCGCCGGTGGCGCCTACGGGGAAGTGGTGATCTTCTCCTTCCATCGGCACGGGGCCCATGGCCAATACCGCCTGCGGCGCGATTTCGCGCACAAAACGGGCCAATAGCCATGCTTCTTCGCAGGCCATGAAGGGCGAGAACATGGCCGCGACCCTTCCCGCCCCCTTTTCCCGAACATGCTCTTCAAGTCGGAATCGAACGATCTTTGGAATATCTTCCCAGTTCGGGGTGATGGTTTCAAAACCGCGACGCACCAATGGCGATCGAATACGCTTCTTGTCATGGACGTATTTGAAACCGAACCGCCCCTCGTCGCACATCCACCACTGATTCACTTTGGGATTGAAGCGAGGTTTCAGTCGGTACACTTTGTGATCCGCGTGATCGATGCGGATCGCGCAACCCGTGGCGCATCCGGGACAGATCGACGAGGTACCCCTCAATTCCCAGACCCGCCGTTTGAACAAGAAATCCTTATCCAGCAATGACCCAACCGGACAGATATCGACAACATTGCCTTGCAGTGGATTATCCAGCGGCCTTCCGGGGAACACGTCGATCTCCGTCCGCGATCCGCGATTGACCATGCACAATTCATGTGTTCCCGAAATCTCGTCCGTAAACCGCACACAGCGGCTGCACATCACGCAGCGGTCCTGGTATAGCAGCGTTTTTGGCCCGATGTCTTTCTTGGGGTTGACCAGTTTCTGATCGACCATTCGAGATTCAGGCTTACCGAACTTGAAACTGTAATCCTGCAAGTGGCATTCCCCGGCTTGATCGCATACCGGGCAATCCAATGGATGATTGAGCAGAAAGAACTCCATGCACGTTGACTGATTGTGCCTGACAGGCTCCGAATCAAACCGGACGACCATTCCGTCGCGTACTGGCGTCTGGCAAGAAGGCACGAGCTTTGGCGACCACTGCAATTCCTGCGTCTTCGGATTGGGCATCATCATTTCCATCAGACACAGCCGGCAAGACGCGACCACCGAAAGACCGGGATGATAACAGTAATGGGGCACGTCCCAGCCGCCCTCCAATGCAGCTTGCAAGACGGATGCGCCGTTGCGGCATTCGATTTCTTGATTGTCGATTGTTATCTTTGGCATTACGTCGCCCTGGGCTCCATCCGCGCAGTTCTAGTTCAACACGCTCAAGACTTCCCTTGCCCGCCCAGGTAACTGTGAACGAATGGCTGCCTCCAATTCCCCGCGGAACTTCTTCACGATCGTTTCGATCGGATAGGTCGCCCCATCCGGCAGGCCGCAAATGCTCAACCCCGGCATCATTCCCATATTGCGGGCGGTTTCAAGGAGGATGTCCAGGTCTTCCAGCCTTCCCGCGCCCATCGCAATCCGCGTGGCGATTTTGTGCATCCACGCCGTGCCTTCCCGGCATTGCGTGCATTGACCGCACGATTCCGTTCCGTAAAACCTGGCCATGTTCCGCAGCACCATCCGCATGTCCGTGGCGTCGTCGATGACCACCGCGGCGGCCGTACCCAGCCCTAGCAGAGCGTACTTGCGAGGGTCCTCAAAATCCAACTTCATGTCGAGTTCATCAGCGGAAAGGATGCCCATGGACGCTCCACCGGGAAGAACGGCTTTGACTTTCTTACCGGGCAGCATTCCACCGCCCATGTCCTCCCTTTCAATCAGTTCACGCACCGAGATCGTCATGGGTGACTCATAGCATCCCGGTCGTCTCACGGGTCCGCTGATACAGAACAACTTCGGACCCGTGCTGTGCGGTGGACCGATGCCCGTAAACCAGTCGGCGCCGCGCTCGATGATGTGCGGTACACAGGAAAGCGTCTCAACGTTGTTGACCACCGTGGGGCGTCGAAACAGCCCCTCGACGGCGGGGAACGGCGGCTTGATCCTCGGCCAGCCGCGCTTCCCCTCCAGCGACTCAATCAAACCCGTCTCCTCGCCGCACACGTATGCTCCGGCGCCGCGGTGGATATAACATTCCAGCGAGTAGTCGCTCCCGAATATCCGCTTGCCGAGATAGCCTTTCGCGTAGGCCTCATCGACGGCCCGCTGCAGGATGTGAAACTGCTCATGGAACTCCACGCGGATATAGATGTAGGCGATCTGCGATTGCGTTGCGTAGCCAGCGATAATTGTTCCCTCGATAAGCTGGTGTGGATCGGTTTCCATCAAAACGCGGTTGCAAAACGTCGGCGGTTCGGATTCATCGGCGTTGACGCACAGCAGTGTCTTGGTTCGATCCTTGGGAAGGAAACCCCACTTCACGCCCGCTGGGAAGCCGGCCCCACCACGGCCTCGCAGGTTGGCCTTCTTGACCTCTTCGATGATCTCCGCGGGCGTCATTTTCAACGCCTTCCGCGCCGCCCCGTACCCTCCCCGCGATTCGTACACTGTAATGGAGGTCGAATTCTCGACCCCTCGATTACGAAGCAATACCGGTTCAAACCCCGCCATTCGTCAATCCCGAACGATCTTCGCCGCTTCCATCAAACAGTTGCCAATCGGCGATTTCTCAAATCAGCCACCGAAAGTACAGCACGCTCCAGGCAACCATTCCAAGGCTTGTCCATCGCCGCCACCCCACGCAGCTCGTCGGCGCCACCAAGACCAGGATCGCCGGCAGGTAATCCAACGAATAGCGGTTGAACCCGCGCTGCTGGTACCCGGTGCTGTGATAGAACAGGAGTGCCACATTGGCAAGTAGAGCGGCGAGGAGGATGGCCCGATCGGCGGGTTCGCGCCAGATTCGTCGAAGCTCTACAATAACCCATAGCAGCAAGGGTGTCGTCCACCAAATGCCCGTGCCCCAGATGTTTGGACGAATAAACGAGCGCTCTACACCGTCGATCTCTATGCGGTGTAGATTTGGAAATCCAATGTTCGCATAGTAGAGGTTCCGCGGCACGTAATGAGCGGAAAACAGGCCGAATGATTGGGCGTCGCGCGAAAAGCCGTCTTCCGGGCGATCGTTGTAAATGTGCATGTACCCCGAATCGAGGGGATGCTGGAACTTCAACCAATTGAGCAGGAGCGGGATGCCGATCGCGATCGCCCCGGTCAGGCAAACGATTGCAATCGTCCCGCCGGTGGCTTTGGTTCTCTCTTGTCGGCGGGTCGCCCAACAGAACGGGATCACATATGCCAAAGTCAATTGTCGGGAAAGCGCTGCGACTACGATTCCCGCACCCATCGGCCATACGCGCCGCCGTCCATAATACTCGTTGAGAAATATCAAGAGCCCGGCTACCGCAAGTGATTGATTGACGAAATAGGGGGATGCCCCACGGATCGTCTTGTCGAGTACGGGATACAGAGACGTGCCGAACAACAAGGCGATCGAAAGGACGAAGGCCCACATCACCGAGTTGGTGCGCCGCAGAAACAGGACGTAAGCCAGAATCGGAATCGACAACGCAGTGAACAGTACCACCGCCCAATGCGGAACGCCGTCGAACCATGGCGTGAACGCCGCCGCAATGAAACTGAACATCGGCGGAAAGTGACTGTAGACCCGCCCGTTGAATAGCGCCGAATCCCATTTTCGTTCCGGCAGATCGAGCCGCCCCTCCCACCAGGCCTGTGCCTCAGCGATCTGAATGTTCTCGCTGATGGTGAATACTTCGCCGATTCGCCATAGTCTGGCCTCACAAAGGACCGCAAAGACACTCAACACTGCTACCGCACCAAGAACGCAGTGCCACTGACTACCTGCTCTCGAATCCTCTGGGCTTCCATTCACTGCGGATAATTCAGCCGGAAACTTTCCCGTCCGATTCTCGCCACAACCGCGCTGAGCTTCCTCTGGCCCTTTGTTGACATTCGACAATCGAGGTCGCCAACCCCTAATCAGTCCGCCTCACGCATCTCCCGCACATCGGACGTTGTCTCCATGCCGACTTCGAACCCCTCGCTATCCTTTGGCGAATTGGCGATTGATAAAACCGGCCTTGCATCAAATAGATCACAACGAGGATGAGCAATCCGGTCGTTGTTTCCGTCCGCAAGGAGCTTCGTCACGTCTTGCGGCTTGACGCGCTTGTGCAGCTTTTCATTGATGAGCAAACAGGGAGCATGATCGCAACCGGCCAGACACTCTTCGGTGACAAGACTGTATTTGCCGTCTTTGGTTGTTTCGTGTTCGTCGATTCCTAGTTGCGTCTTCAATTCTTCCAACACCGCCGCACCGCCCATGACCTCGCAGCTGATGCTCCGGCAGGCTGTGATGACTTTCCCGCCCTTGGGATGTGTCCAAAAGTGCGTATAGAAGGAAATCGTGTCCATCACGTCGGAGGGGTGAATCTCCAGCAAATCGGCGATTTCCACCATTGCTTGCCAAGGGACATGTCCCAGCGCGTCCTGCACGATGTGCAGCGCGGGCAACAATACGGCGCGCTTGGTTTCGTAACGTCCGAAGAACGACCGAATCTTTTCCCGCACGGCCTCAGTGAGCAGTGGAGGCCCCTTGGGATCGACGACCGGCTCATTTCGATTGATCGCTACCCACGCCATGAAAAACCGCTTTTCCTTGATTCGTAATCAGAAATTCGTGATTCTTCATCGATCCAGTTCCGCGGCGATGATGTTCATCCCGCTCAATACGGCGATAACATCGCTGATCTGGTGTCCAATGACCAGTTCCGGAAAACACTGATAGTTGATGAACGAGGGCGGTCGGCACCGCGCCCGATAGGGGGTATTTCCTCCGTCACTGGCGAGGTAGAATCCCAATTCGCCATTCGCTGTTTCATTGGCCCCATATGCCTCGCCGATGGGTGGGCTGTGGCCGCGATTGGTCATGATCTGCTCAAAATGGTGTATCAGACCCTCGATGCTGAAATACACCTCATCTTTTCTCGGAAGGGTCTGCTTACTCTCCGGCAAAACATCCACGAGCCCTTCGGGGATGTTATCCACGAGCTGCAGAATGATTTTCACCGATTCACGCATTTCCGCGAGCCGGATCAGGTATCGTGCATAGCTGTCGCACCCGTCGCTGATCGGCACTTTGAACTGAACGGCCGAACTGCCTTTGGCGTCCCAGTTGTCCGCATAACAAAGGTATGGCTCATCCTTACGAAGGTCGCGGCGGACGCCGCTTGCCCGCGCCAGCGGACCTGTCCAACCCCAATTGATCGCATCGTCTTGCGACAAGTATCCGACTCCCTTGGTTCGCTCGACAAAAATGCGGTTTCGAGTCAGAAGCTTCTCCAGGTCGTTCAACGCCGACGGAAGTAAGTTCGTACAGAACCGCTTTACCTTCTCGGGCCACTGCGGTGTGATGTCCTGCATCAGGCCACCTACTCGCGTGTAGCTGGTCGTGAAGCGTGCTCCGCAAATCTCCTCGAAGAGGTCGTAGATCGCCTCGCGTGCGTTAAATGGATAGAGGAAAGCGGTGAAGCCGCCGAGATCGAGCCCAGCGGCCCCAACGCACAACAGATGATCCTGGATGCGAGCCAGTTCCGCGATGATCGTGCGAATGACCTTGCATCGTGGCGTTAGCTCCAATCCGAACAATACTTCGCAAGCATGGTGCCAGGCGATATTGTTGGCCATCGGAGAGATGTAGTTCATTCGGTCCGTGACCACCACGTACTGATTGTAGTTGAGATGTTCGCCGAGCTTTTCGAATCCACTATGCAAGTATCCGATGTGGACGGTGCAACTGAGCACTCGTTCGCCTTGCAGTTCCAGAACATGCCGCAGAGTCGTATGGGTAGCCGGATGTTGCGGACCCAGATTCAGGACCCATACGTCGCTCCCCGGTGCCTCTGGAGCATAGGTGGAGCCGCTGAATTCCATTGGTGAAGAAGCTAATGTCACTTCAATATCACCTAATACAGAGATTAATATCTAGCAGTTGCCAATCACAAGTGTCCAACACGTCGAAGCATTCATCTGAGATTCTAGGTAATTGGTAACTTGCAGCTCTTCATTGCGCTATGCACTCTCCCGCTTGATTTTTTCGAAATCCTCTCGTTCGCCGCGTCCTTGCAAGGGATAATCCTTGCGCAGCGGATGCGCCTCAAATGCTTCCCATGTGAGAATGCGCCGCAGGTCTGGATGCCCTGTGAATCGGACACCGAACATGTCCCAGACTTCCCGCTCCAACCAGTTGGCGCCTTTCCAGATGCTCACGACGGAGGGCACTTCGGGCGATGGATCGTTCACGAAGCATTTTACCCACAGGCGATGCCCCTTCGTGATGGACAGCAGCGAATAGATGACCCCGTACCGATCACGGGCCTTCGGGAAGTTAAGGTAATCCACGCAGGTCAGGTCGCACAATTGCTCAAGGCTGCACGACCCATCGGTGCGAAGGAAGCGCATAACGTCCAGCAACCGCTCGGCCGGCACGCGTACGCACAACTGCTCGCGGGTCTTGTCCTCCCGCGGCATCAACGGATGCGGCGCGAAATCAATCTCGGGAAACCGTGCTGCGAGTGCCTCGACTGCCGCGTTACCCGTCGTATTCACGCTAGTTTGCCACCGGATTTTCGACTTGAACTTGGATTGTCGGTTGAACTACAAGTCCCATTCCACGGCCGCGCTCCGCACTGCACTTGACGCCCTCCTTCTCAATCAGTCGTTGAATGGCCATAACGCCTTCGATCAGCGTTTCCGGGCGGGGGGGGCATCCGGGGACATACACATCGACCGGCAGGAATTGATCGACACCTTGCACCACCGCGTACGTGTCAAACACGCCGCCCGTACTCGCACAGGCCCCCATGCTGATGACCCACTTCGGCTCGGACATCTGCATGTAGATCCGTTGCAACACGGGCATCGACTTGATCGCCACGCGCCCGGCACAAATGAGCAGGTCGCACTGCCGCGGGGAGAAGCGCATGACTTCCGCCCCGAAGCGGGCGATATCATACCGGCTCGCTCCGGTTGACATGAGCTCAATCCCACAGCAAGCCGTTGCGAACGGCATCGGCCAGAGAGAGTTCTTTCGCGACCAGTTTACCGTTTTTTCGCGGAGCAGGTCCAGGACGTAGCTGAGCTTGGTGCTCAAATACTCTTCCTTGCTGGACTGATAGGGCGGTGAGGACGGCAATGCTAGTCCCATTCGAACGCCCCCTTTTTCCACTCGTACAGCAGTCCAAAGAGAAGCAATCCGAAAAAAATACCCTTGCTCACAAGCAAAAAACCCTTGCCCGCTACGCCGCCGGTATCCAGCGGAATCGTTGCCCCGGTGGTGGCCGCTTCATGGAAGACTGTCGCCCAAGGCCACAAGAAGATGATTTCCACGTCGAACAACATGAACAAAACAGCCACAATGTAAAAGCGAATGTGAAACCGTCGGCGGGCGTCGATTGAGACCGGCATGCCCGATTCGTACGGACTGTCCTTCACCGGACCATGACGGCGGGGCCCGATGACGTGGGCCAGGATCAGCATGGCCGCAGCGACCACGAGCACCATCAGGATTGTGGCCCCAATGGCAGAATAGGGTTCAAGGCTGGGGACAGATATCATGCCGCGCTGCTCATCAATCGGTACTTCATACTCGGTATTGGCCCAAAAGAACTCCGCGTCAATTAACCGAAATAAGCGAATATCCGCCTCACACGTCGGTTCACAAAGGCGTTATGATCAGTGTACATCAAGCATCCGGGGAGTCAATGAAATATTTCACAAAGTATGTGTAACATCCTGTAATGTAACATGTTATGTCCATTACCTAAGATTTCGTGGATGCAAGGGCCGCCACCGGTCCCTCCAACTCGTGCAGGAGGGTTTCGACAATCAAGTGAGTATTGGCGTTCAGGTCGAGCTGCCGTTCCGCGACGGCGAGACGGTTGATTGCACTTGCCACTGACTCAGCGTCAATAAACTGCGCCGAATTCGCCTGGTCCCGCAGCTGATCGGCATATCTCCGCGCCGTCAGTTGAAAGACAGTCGCCAGGCCGCGACGGGTCGCCTCGGCGTCGGTAATCTCCGAGTCGCGTTTGCGAAAGCGCTCTCCGAGGGCATCCGCCTCGTCAGTCCATGCCTTGACCAGTTCATCCCCGCCATGGCCGCCTAGTCGCGTCATACCTTCCGCCAATCGCTGGTCCAAGTCGAATAGTTCGTCATCCGCCCAATCGAGCGCCCGTCCTAGGCTGCCATCGCCGAATTGGGCATACCAATTAATCCGCTCCGACGACAAGGCAGGTCGAAGCGAGGCAAGTTGTTCCCGAATAAAGCACTCCGGTAGTCTGTCGAACCGCACCAATTGACATCGCGAAAGCGTCGTCGGCAGCAACCGATCGACGGCGCTGACCAGGAGAACAATAAAGGTCGTTCCCGGAGGCTCTTCCAGGGTCTTGAGCAACGCATTCTGGGCCTGCACATTCATTTCGTCGGCCGCGCGGATCACAAACACCTTCGCCCGCCCCCGAAGCGGCGTTAACCCGGTTTTGCTGATCAGGAAATGCCGCAGCACATCGACGCCCAATTCCAGCCCCTTTCGCTTCCGCACATCAGCGTCGGGGTGTTCTCGATGCAATTGGCGATAAATGAGATGAAAATCGGGATGCGTCTCCGCCGCGACTTGTCGGCAGTCCTCGCATCGTCCGCAACCCTCCGCCACTCGGTTCAGTCCGACGCCGCCCGCATCTTCATTGCCGAGTTCTCGCTGAGTAGGAGTACTGCAAAGAAGAAGTTGGGCCAGTCCTCTCGCGACGGTCTCTTTGCCTACCCCCTCCGGACCGTGAAACAAATAGGCATGTGGGACGCGATCGCGTGAAAGCGCCTCTTGAATGCGCCTCACGGCCGCGCCCTGATGTCGAATACTAGAAAACGACACCCCAATCCCGCTTTGAATAACACCCTCCATCCGTCAAATGGTCGATCGAAATCTGTATGAACTGCGTTAACGTCGCATTCTCCGTCTGCTTTCCTCAAACACCTCTCCAGCGTTGTAGCTCGAACGCACAAACGGGCTCGAGGCTACGCTTACGAAGCCCAATCCTCGCGCATACTCACCCAATTGCTCAAATTCATCCGGCGTGTAATACCGCACGACCGGGGCGTGTCGATCGAGCGTCGGTTGCAGATACTGCCCGACCGTCAACACGTCGCACTCAACTTCTCGCAATTCTTCAAATGTGCGATGTAATTCGTCGATCGATTCGCCCAACCCCACCATCACCCCTGATTTTGTCATGATGTGCGGGGCGCAATCTTTCGCGATACGCAGCACTTCCAAAGACCGGCGATACTTCCCCTGCGGTCTGATCCGGGGCGTTAATCGCTCGACCATCTCGAGATTATGGTTGTATAACTCCGGACCCGCCTCACATAGCACCTCGATGCACTCACGGCGGGCGTGAAAATCGGCGGGCAAGACCTCGACCGTCGTCGTCGGACACCGGTCATGAATCGCCGTTACGCAGTGCGCGAAATGTGCCGCGCCCTCATCCGCGAGATCATCGCGGGCCACGGCGGTAATGACCACGTGCCGCAGGTTCAATTGTTCGACCGCCTGCGCCAGCCGTTCCGGCTCATCCGCCTGTGGCGGATCGGGCCGGGCAGTGGCCACGGCGCAATAATGGCAGCGACGCGTGCACTTGTCCCCCAGGATCATGAACGTTGCGTGCCGCTTCGACCAACACTCGGAAAGATTTGGACAGCGCGCCTCCTGGCATACGGTCGCCACCCCGCTCTCTTCGACCACACGTACAGTATGCCCGAAATCGCCGGATGGAAGAGGCCTCTTCAACCACGCAGGCAGACGCCTACGCGGACCTTCATGTGGGCGAGATAAGATTGCCAGTTCCATTCACATTCTCTTACGAGTTCGGCAAAGTCCCCCACATCACTTCTTGGAGGAGAGGGGAGGGCGAACGAGCGCCGGCACGCTCTTTTGGCCAAAGACAGCTGCGATAATGCATAATCGCCTTGATCATGGCTGGATTGTATTGCAGTTGGCCGGCATTGACTAATCCAGTTTGAATACCGAGCGCCAGGCTCTCGTGTTCACCACCACCGGCAACGGAAGGGGAGCGGGCGGTGGACTGGAATAGTCTTGCAACGCGTGCTCCCACCATGCGACATCATGCCACCTGCTGAGCTTATGTCCCACGTGGTGAAACACGCCGATTGATCGAAACCCGAGCCTTTGGTGCAATGCCACGCTCGCCGTGTTCGGCAAAGCAATTCCGGCGACCGCCGTTCGATACCCCTGAATCCGTAAACACTCAAACAGCGCAGTATAAAGCGCGTTTGCGACGCCCCTCCGATGATGATCGGGATGAACGTATACGGTCACTTCGGCTGTCCACTGATAGGCGGGCCGAGTTCGGAACACGCCTGCATACGCGTAACCGATCACTCCGTTCTGTTCGCAAACCAACCAGGGATGCGTGAGCATCGTCGTCTCGATCCGTCGCCGCATTTCTTCGATTGATGGCGGTTCAATCTCAAACGATACCGCGGTTTCGGCCACAATAGGGGAATAGATGGCCAGAATTGCGGCGGCATCCCCGATGCCGGCCAAACGGATTGACCATTCCATAGACGCTGTTTCCCGCGGCCTTTGCAATTCTGGCCAGTTACCCTGGAACTCGGCGACTCAGTGATCGTCTAACGATCCAGGGCAGTGTAATATGCCCATGAAAAGCGCCCACCGATGCAACCGGGCTTTGCTACAATGGTACATCCATTGGGCGAAATGGACAGTTCATTCGGCACAACCGAGAAAGGCACCACCTTATGAAGACAATTCGCACGTACGGCAGGGTTCTGGCGTTAACGTTAACGGCCCAAGCCGCTCTCGGCGCCAGTCCGGGTTTGACCATTTACAACCAAGGTTTCGCCGTCGTCCGGGACACGGTGCCCCTCGATCTGCGCGTCGGATCTAATAATATCCGCTTCACCGATACGACTGCCCACCTCGAACCCGACTCCGTCATACTTCGTGATCCAGCGGGGAAGCACCACCTCCAGATCATCGAACAGAACTTCCGCGGCGATCCGATCTCTCAACCGCTGCTCTTGGCGATGAACGAGGGCAAGACCATCGAATTCCTGGTCGAGCGTCAAGGGCAGCCAACGGTGATCGTCAAAGGGAGGATCATTCGCGCACCGTACGTCTTGCATTCGAGTGGTTTGCGTCGATACGCAAGTGAATACCAACAGCGTCAGTCGGCCATGGCCAACCCGTACGCCATGGAAAACACCCCTATCGTAGAAGTCAATGGCCAACTGCGATTCTCACTTCCGGGACAGCCGTTGTTTCCTCCACTCGCCGATGACGCCATCCTCAAGCCGACTCTCGACTGGATTCTGGAGACTGACGTCGCGGGCAGGTTCGACGCTGAGCTGGCCTATGTCACCGGCGGAATGAGTTGGGAAGCCGACTACAACGTCATTTCGCCCATGGACTCCGACAACCTCGACATCGTCGGCTGGGTTACCATGGACAACCAGAGCGGCAAGACCTTTGAGAACGTCCGAATTAAGCTCATGGCCGGTGACGTTAACAAGATCCGTAGAGACGAGTGGGGGCAAGGGCAACGCGTATTCGGCGGCGGTGGTGGAGAAATACGACCCAATGTCACCGAGCAGGTTTTCGACGAGTACCACCTCTACACGCTTGAACGCTCGACATCCCTTCACGATCGGGAGACCAAGCAGGTCGAGTTCTTGCGTGCTTCCGGCGTCCCTTCCCAACGAATCTATGTCTACGACGGAGCCAAGATCGCCCCGGAGCGTTATCGAGGTTATTCCTTCGAGTCTATTCGCGACCGGACGGAGTATGGCACGGAATGCAATCCCAAAGTCTGGGTGATGAAGGAGTTCGTTAACTCCACCCAGAATCACTTGGGAATCCCGCTTCCCCGCGGGCAACTTCGTTTCTATCAGCGCGGGAAAGACGGTCTATTGGAGTTCACCGGCGAAAACATGATCGACCATACGCCAGCGGACGAGAAAATCCGCGTCTATACCGGCAATGCCTTCGACCTTGTCGGCGAGCGGCGTCGAATCAACTTCAACCGGGACAGCAATCGGAATCGAATCGATGAATCCTTCGAGATCAAAGTCCGCAACCACAAGAAGGAACCAGTCGCGATCCGCGTTGTGGAGCACCTCTACCGCTGGTACACTTGGGAGATTGCTGAAAACTCGCTGTCCTTTGAGAAGCTTGACTCCCAAACGATCGAGTTTCGCGTAGACCTCCCACCGGACAAGGAAGCGACGATTACCTACAAAGTTGTCTATACATGGTGAGCTGCCCGGCAGTTACATGTTGAACTTGGCGTTATTGATTCAAGCGCCTTGAGTTACTGGTTGCCCTGAACACCGTGCCGCGCCTTCCGCTTCGGCGTCGGGCTTGTATTCCGTCACGATGCGTTTCAGCTCCTCCTGAATCCGACCGTCCGTCATACCGTCCGCGATGGCCATCAATCGCTCGACCCCGCGGCGCACGGCCGCCCGATCCTCCGGGCGGTGCTTCCAGATCATGATTTTGGGATGCGATGTATCTCCCACGTCCTCGCCGACGCTTAACAATTCCTCAAAGAGCTTCTCGCCCGGCCGCTTGCCGCTGAAAACGATTTCGATGTCGATGTCCGGGCGCATCCCACTCAGCGTAATCATGTCCCTGGCCAGATCGACGATGCGCACTGGCTCGCCCATGTGCAACATGTAGATTTCCCCGCCTTTCCCCATGGTCCCTGCCTGCAAAACCAATTGTGCGGCCTCCGGGATGGTCATGAAATACCGGGTCATTTCCGGATGCGTCACCGTCACCGGGCCGCCGCGGGCAATCTGCTCCTGGAAAATCGGCACCACGCTCCCGCTGCTGCCCAGCACGTTTCCAAAGCGTACGGTAACAAACTGTGTCACTCCGTCGCCGGTCAGGCCCTGCACGTACATCTCCGCGACGCGCTTGGTGCACCCCATAATACTTGTGGGATTCACAGCCTTGTCCGTGGAAACCATCACCATCTTTTCGACGCCCGTCGCCAGGCACGCATCGGCCACCACCAGTGTCCCGCCGATGTTGTTCTTCACCGCCTCGCCGGGATTGATCTCCATCATCGGGACGTGCTTGTGCGCTGCCGCGTGGAACACGGCCGATGGGCGCTCCTTTTCGAAAATCGCGCGAATCCTCGTCCGGTCGGTGATATCCGCGACGTGAGGTACGACGTCTAGTTCGGTGTGCGCGGCGCGCAACTCGCGGTCAATCTCAAACAGGTTGTTCTCCGCCTGCTCAATCAGGATCAGCCGTTTGGGAGCGAATGCCGCTATCTGCCGGCACATCTCCGACCCAATGCTTCCTCCGGCCCCGGTGACGATCACCCGCTTTCCTCGAAGCTGTCCGCCAATTTGCGCCGTGTCGAGTTTGACCGGCTCCCGCCCCAGAAGGTCAGCGATGTCCACATTGCGGATGCGGCTGACCTGCACCCGTCCTTCAATTACGTCGCTCACCGCCGGCATGGTGCGAAACAGCACGCCGGTCCCCTCACATTGCTCGACCAGTGTTCGGATCGTCTTCGGAGTGGCCTTGGGAAGAGCGATCAACACCTCTTCGATGTTGAATTGTTTACAGATTTCTCGGATCTGCGACGTTCGCCCAAGGATTTCCACGTCGTGGATGCGCCCATGCAGTTGCGGTACGTCGTCGTCCAGAAACCCCACACACAGAAACCGTTCCCGGCGCATCCGCAGGATTTCGCGAAGAACAGCCTCTCCCGCATCGCCCGCACCGCAAATCAGCGCTCGTCGAGGATTCACCGCTCGTTGCGGCTGAATGTCCTCATAATAGAACCGCACCAGAATCCTGGCCGCGGCAACCAAAGCAATCGTCGCCGCGAGATCGAGGGAGAAGACCGACGACTGCGGTAGATTTGGCCTGGGCCAGGTGTCGATCAGCGTCCGACCCGTCGTCGCCTGCCATGCGTTTTCGAGCACAAAGTACGCGGAAAGAAACAAGAACGTCCCACCCAACGATGCGCTGATTACCCCAAACAAGTCGCGCAGCCCGACATACCGCCACGAACCGCGGAATTGGCGGGTCCATTGGAAAACACATAGCTTGAGGGGCAGCGCCAAGGCCAGGAGCGGTAGATACAAGTCACCGAACCAGACGTATTCCTCGTCCGCCGAGCGGACGACAAAATGGAAGTTGTAGGCGAGAAGAAATGCCGCGAGCAGCGCCAAGGCGAACAACACCGCATGGGCCGCAACGATCAGCAACAAACGATGGCGGATCACCGCTCCAGGCAGGGTCACTTGGGGGTTATTCGCAAGATCACTCACATCCACCTCGAACAGTCAAACGGCCACCAGACCAATTCGTTGGGTAACCCCTTATGTTTCACGTCACTTCTTATCGAGAGAGCGGCACAGGAAGTTCTACTCATTCTTCCTCCTGCAGGGCGCCCCACCCTCCTCGCGGTGGGGGGAAGCAGACCGGCCATTCGCATACCCTGCCGCCGGGACGATAATTAGGTGCCCGGACCATTTCGGGGTTCAAGTACGGGTTATCAGTCCATTAAGCCATTCCGGGTCGAGGTCCCTGTCGCGGCGAGACAAGATCGATCAAGAGGTGGCTAGGCATCCAATTCCTTCGTAATCTCCTCAATACCTGCGGCGCAGCGCACAGGTCTATTCGCGTGCGGTCCAGTACCCGAGCTGTTTCCAAGTCCTCGATGATAATTGACCGTCGCCTCAGAGTCCTTCAGTTGGTGCCCGGTCAGGATGCACACGACCCTCTCCGACGGCGCAATCACCCGTTCTTCGAGCAATGCCCGGAGCCCCGCAACAGAAGCGCCACTCGCCGGTTCACATCCGTACCCGTAGGCGCCCACAAGAGCCTTGCCGTCGAGGATGGACTCGTCGTTCACTTGTCGCACCACGCCGCTCATTGCTTCCAGGCTTCGCAACGCCTTGGGCAGGTTCACTGGACGACCGATCTCAATGGCGCTGGCCACGGTTTTGGCCTTTCGACCCTCAGCCGACATGCGCGAATACCACGCCTCGACCCGTGCCTTTTCCCACCGTCCTTCGTGGAATCGAATGTTCTCACATTCATGGATTTCGTACAACGTGTTCGCCCCCGTCGCGTTGATCACAGCGAGCCGCGGAATTCGATTCACTAGCCCAAGATCACGCAGCTCCATGAAAGCCTTTCCGAACGCGCTGGCATTGCCAAGGTTTCCACCGGGCACGATGATCCAGTCGGGAACCTCCCATCCCAATCCTTCCAATACGCGGTACATGATCGTTTTCTGCCCTTCGAGTCGGAAGGGGTTGATCGAGTTCATCAGATACAGTCCGAGGCTGTCGGCAGCTTCCAGAATGAGCTTCATGCAGGCGTCAAAATCTCCGTCGATTTGAATGGTCCGCGCCCCGAAATCGAGAGCTTGGGCGAGCTTGCCGAACGCGATTTTCTCTCCGCCTACGAATACGACGGCCTGCATCGGACTGCCGCCTGATGAATGCGTGTGGCGGGCGTACATCGCCAACGAGGCACTCGTGTTGCCTGTGGACGCGCATCCGACCCGCTGCCTGCCTAGCCGCCGCGCGACGGTAAACGCGGCCGCCATTCCGTTATCCTTGAAGCTGCCGCTCGGATTGAAACCTTCGTATTGTAAGTACAATCTACCCGGTTTGACGCCGATCCTGGCCGCAAGTCCATCCGCTTGTTGCAAGAGTGTTCGTCCCTCGCCGATGGTCGCGAGTTCTTCTGCCGGCGCGAAGGGAAGTAATTCTCGGAACCGCCACACCCCGCTGAAGTCCGCCCGCGCATCAGTCGTTCGTCCCGGCGTTCCCCAACGCGATTCAAAGTAAGACAGGGACTTCGGTACTTTGCAGCGAGACCAATTGTATCGAATATCGAGCAGCGCCCCGCACTTCCGGCACTTGTACAGCACTTCGTCAAGGCCATATGTGCCCTTGCAATCGGGGGCCATGCACTGTTGAAACGCGACTTCAGTCATGGACGACATGGTCGGCTCATCGACTCGAAGATGCAACTGCGGAAGCTACGTGCCTCCTTTCGAAAATGATCCCGCAACCCTCCGCAAAGAGCTACGAGCCGGTAGGATCGCGCTGACGGCGGGTCTCTTCCTCAAGGATCCGTCGTTCTCTCGGAGTGAGCGAGGCGAGGCCTGCGACGGAAACCTTTCGAAGGATCGCCTCCACGGCTTGCTGGTGTTCCTCGGCCCGGCGGCGTTCAGCGGCGGCGCGGGCGGCGCTCCGCCGTATCCGGCGACGCTCAAAGTACCCCGGACGTCGTTCCCGATTTTCGGTGTAACCGAGTGACGAATAACTACCGCTGAATTCTTGGCCCCATTCGCCTAGCTCTGAATCCGGTTGTTCGTGGATGCTCCGCCTTGTCTGCCAACAGGTGACATACCCGAATACGGCGATCATCAATAGCAGCCAGCTCTGCTCGGTAAACAATCCGAATAAGCCCAGCACGATGGCTCCGACCATTCCAGTTCCCGTGGCGATTTCTGTCGCAACGCGAAAACCCTTCCGTGGCCAGAGCCAGGCGTGAACCAGTCGCCCGCCGTCGAAGGGATAGATCGGGAGCAAGTTTACCAGCAGGATGAAATAGCTGATCCCGTAGAGACGCATGACCCACATCTGCCCCGTCGTGGGGAATACAAACTTATCGATGGGGGAGGTCGGATGAAGCGGATTCCACGGCACGGCGCCTAGGCTGCCCGTCCATACCACGATGACTCCGGAGCAGATCGCACACAGAACGATGTTCACCATCGGCCCGGCGGCCGTAGTGACGGCGTGTGCCCGCGGATGGTGGGGCGGATTGACCATGGCCAACCCCCCCAGCGGCCAAAGAAGTATCTCATCGGCCTCTCCCCCCACGTAGCGCGCCCCGAAACAGTGGCCGAACTCGTGCAGCAGGACCACCACAAAGAGCATCCCATAGGTCCCGAACGCATCCACGAAGGCGCGACCCAGGGAAACGGCTTCTCCTGAACCCGGCTTGGGCATCTCCATCCAAAGAAGAACGATGGCGCAGATGACGAATGTGACGTGGACACGGACGTCGATTCCCCAGCATCGTCCGGCCCGAAACGACCAGTTGAGGGGATTGTCAAGGGGTCTTTCCGTGGGGGCCATGATTGTCGCTTCCTTCGCACCACAGACCAAGGGACTTAGACAATTAGCGCTGGGCACTGAGGCATCAAACGAATGCAAAGTTACTCTTGTTTAATTGCCTTTTGACTCATTCCTATTGCCTCGAATTTCAATTCCCCTACGCCTTCGTTAATCCTCGTGGCCGGCTTCTGCCTGGCGTTGCCTCTCCGTGGCTTCGCTTAATGACCGCTTTTCGGACTCCGTAAGGCTATGGATGCCGCCCTCGTAAACCTTCTTCAGGATTTGATCCACGGTCTGGGCGTCATCGCGCCGCTGAGCGACTCTGGCGCTAAAACCTGTTCCTTCGGATTGGCGCACTCCCGCCCGCCAATTGGCGGTCCGCCGGCCCAATTGATTCCACCAATTCTCGCCGCGATACGCCCACCAGGCGCCAAAGAGCAATCCCGCGATGTGGCAGGCGTCGCCGCCCGCATTCTGTCCCTGATCCAGGATATTCCAAACATACCATACGCCGAACACCAGGGCTGCCGTGCGGATTTTGATGGGGAACAAGAAATAGACGAGCACTTCCGCATGAGGATACTTCACCGCGCATGCTCCGAGCAGACCCAGAACGCAGCCCGAAGCCCCGGCGGCCACGCCTTGCATGGGCAGCCAGCCAAGCAGGGTCAGGGCGATGTAGAAGATCATTCCAAGAGTTCCTGCGATTAGGTAAATGAAGAAAAATCTCTTCGATCCCCAATCTCTCTCCAACACCCGCCCCAGAAAGTGCAATCCAAGCATGTTCATCAGGATGTGAACAAACGACCAATGCAGGTATTGAGCAGTAATAATGCGCCAGATTTCGCCATGCAATACTCGGGGCGGATACATCATCGTCAATCGGAATGCTGGACTGCTCAGCATTTTGGCTTCATCCGCGCTCAACCGCGGATGAAAAAACTCGGGCGGGACTTGTCCGTCGCTAGTGACATGGCAAAGGAAGAAAGCAGCAACGTTCACCACGATCAACGTGGTGACGATGCTGCCTCCTATTAGTGGCACCCGCCTTGTCGGGGGCCAGACCTGGCCCCAGCCTTGTGGACTGCGTGCGTATTCCCGGTCACGCCAAGTCATTTTTCATTGCCATCTGTCAGTTGCCGACTGATTTTACCGATTTCCCACCGCCAGCCTATACCAATTGGCAATTGGAAATTGGCAATCCCGTTCGTTTATCGCTCACTGTGCGGTTCGAGCGAAATACGTTCCCAACACCGCGATCGTTTTTCCGTCGTGCAGCTCGCCATTGACCAGCCAGCGGCGCACACGGTCCCATGCAACGACTTCCGCGACGATCCGTTCGCCGTGCTCCAATCGCTGACCCACTGACTGAAGGTCGCCGGCCACAAAGGCGAACATCCGTTCGGTGAGTACCCCCGGCGAGGTGTAGAACTCCGTGAGCGGCTTGATGGTCCCCGCTCGATACCCCGTTTCCTCTTCCAGCTCCCGCCGGGCAGTCTCGATGGGAGATTCATCCATCTCCGCCGTCCCCGCCGGTAGCTCCCACAACTCCTCTTCAACCGTGTATCGGTAGTTGCGGATCATCACGATATGGCCGGGGTCGAGAATCGGCAGGATTACGACTGCCCCCGGATGCACGACCACCTCGCGGGTGCCTGGTCGCCCGTCCGCACCGGCGAACTCCCGCCGTTCGACGTTGAACCGTGAGGTCGAAAGCAGAAGTTCGTGCATTGATAAGCCCCATGGTGTTTGAGAGTTCGCGAGCGGCGTTTGACCCATCACTTACTCGGCGGTAGTCGCCAAGACGATTCGCATTGCGGCCGCCGGTTGCCTGTACTATGGCCGTAGCGGGTCATCCTCCTCCTCATCATCGTCGCCTGAAAGCTTCCACCGGTCGGCCTCTTCCACGTCGTCGATCTCCCGCTCCATGTGCTTGAACATCTTTTCCTGCAACGGGGCGAATCGCTTGTACATATCCAGCGTGGCCTGATGCGAGTGGGCCATCACATTGAGCTGGATGAGCTGCCATTTCAGAAGGCACTCCGGCTCCTTGATGGTCGAGAAAGGGTCGCAGGTCAAATGCGGAGAGCCATCGGCTCCCTGGCGATAGTACTCGCAGTCTTGACAGCGTAGCATGGTTTCGACGTCTCCGGTTCGAGGGGCCACACACCCCATACCAAATGAATGCCGCGCCATCATACGAAATGACGCAACTTTTCGCTACCTGATGGGGGCACAACTGAGTGTGGAGCGTTGCTTACGCCTGTTCCGGAAGATGGGGGTGAAGCCAGCGCTGTGGAATCGAGCCGAACCCCAACAGCCAGCGGTGAAAGCGCTTCAGCGTTGCTCCGCGTCCCTTCATGAATTGATCCCGAAGATCGAGTGTTTCCCGCTTACCCAGCAAGTAGCTCATGGGTACGCCGGGACTTTGCGTATACCAATTGAGTTCCGTTTCCGCGCGTTTGTGGGTAAAGCCTACGCCGTCGATCAACATCCTCTCCGCCGCGGAAACCGTCAGCGTGCGAGTATGGATGCCTACGTCGATCACCATGCGATAGGCCCGCCAGAGTTGGTCGGCAAGATAGTTTAACCTGAGGAGGTCAGAAGCGCCCGGACCGAACCAGTCCTGATCGACCATGATCTGCTCGCAATAAAGGGTCCACCCCTCCATGAAAATGATGTGATCGGCCATCTGACGAGTTCGAGAACTCGCCCGGTTCGCCCAACAGAGCTGCACATGGTGCCCCGGATAGGCCTCATGGACGCAGGTCGATTCAATGCCGAAATGCTGTCCCAGGTTGGCCCGGTAATCCTCGTCGCTCTGTGATCGATCCGGCTCGGTGACGAAAAAGACCCCGACCTGATGCGGGTCTAGTGGACCGGGATTGGTATAAGCCGCCGACGGGATGAACGCACGCAGGAACGCGGGGGTGGGTATTACCTTACAAGTTTCCATGGGCGGTAGGTCGAGTAATCCGTCAGCACTCATTCGCTCCCGCAGGGCATTGGTCACTTTCCGATAGTCCGCCAATATGTCATGGCCTTGCTGCGAGAATACCCTCCGGGCACGATGCAATACTTCCAACCACGTGGCGCTTCGATCCATCCTCTGGGCATGTTGCTCGAGCTCGTCTTGATAGTACTGGACCAGGCTCCAGCCCGATTCCTCCACGTCCGCGGGCGTAACACTGAGTCCATGCCAATGCGCGATGATCTTGTGCAGGGCTTCCAGTCCCACGGCGAAGTCCTCGTTAAGCGGCCGCCGGCGAAGCCCCGAAAGCCAGTCCCCATAGGAACGAATCGCGTCCATCGCCGCTTGTCCCGCGGCAGAAAGTTCCGGTTGGAGAGTCCGATGCTCCGCCCCGAGCGGCACGACTGCCTCGCGGATGAACTCGATGCTCCCAGCGACCGATTTTTCCGCCACGGCCACCCACAGCAAGACTGGATCGTCGATCCGTGAGCGCGCGGCCTGCATATAGCTCGGAATACCGCCCAGTCGCCGGGCGATCGCCTGGATCGTATCGCCGCTCGAAAGATCGCGGCGGGTCAACAACTCAAACAGCGATTCGATTGCCTCGGTAAGAGGCAAGGAGGGATCCCGCCGCCACGACTGGATCGTCCGTACGCGCAGGTCCGCCAACTCCAGATGAGCTTTGAAGATCATCCGGTCAAGCTCGTCCGCTTTGTCAGTTGGGGGCCGTTCGAAACTTGCGACCGCCATGGCCGTGTCCGCGATCTGCTTGCATCGGGCCTCAAACAATTCACGAGTGGGAATCTCAAGCTCGGCATCACAGCCATACAGCCCTGCTCGCGAACCAACGGACGGGAACAATCGCCACCACCCTCGGTAATAGGCTTCAACCATTTGCTCAAAAGCCGCGGATTCTGTCGTCACGTCATACTCCTTGCTGTATTCTCAACGTGACCCCTTAATTGAAGGCAAGTCAGATGAAACAGGCTCGAATGCCGGAGGATCAGCTTACCACCAGAATTTAGTCTGCTCAACGGCCACGAAAGAAGAGAGGTTTTCTCAACCGCGATCGAATGGGTGTCGTTTGATCTGGAGAAGGATCGTTTGCGTCACGGTTAGGTCTGGGGATAAGATACCGGTAGATTGCGACGGCATTGAGCTTGGAGGAAGTTGGAGCGTGCATGGTTGATGATCGTCAGGAGTCACGGTGCATGAGCACGAGCCTGAGCCGAAACATTGGGTTGGTTTCGATGGTCGCATGGGTCGTCGCATCGCCGCCGACCGCCGCGCAACAATCGCGGATTCGAACGCTGACCTACGAGCCGCAGAAAAAGGGGTGGATTGAGCATCCGCCTCCGCCGGCGGGAACGGCGGAAGGCGACTTGTTCGCCGTAAAAACGCAGATCCACGAGGGTCAATACCGTGGAGCACTTTCCGCAATCAAGCAATTGATCGGTAAATATGGAACGGCGGACCCCACTTACCCGGAAGCGCTTATCGCCAAGGCACAGGCGTTGATCGGATTAAGGGACTACGATAAGGCTCACAGAGTGTTGCAGGCCTATCTCGGAGAGTTCAGTGGAATGTTGCTGACGGAAGAGGCCTTGCGATTGGAGTTCGTCATTGCCGAGGCCTATCTTTCGGGCGTGAAACGCAAAGTCTGGTCGATCTTTCGCGTGTCGGGTGTGGACCTGGGTTATCAGATTCTGGATGAGATTTCCACGGATTATCCCGAAGGCCCGCTGGCGGAATTGGCGGTCAAGACCAAGGCCGATCATCTTTTCAAGGTCGGCGATCATGCGCTGGCGGAATTGGAGTATGCCCGGTTGCTCAAAGATTATCCGCTGAGTCGGTATCACCGATTTTGCCTTGGGCGCTCGGCGGAGTCGGCGCTGGCTAGCTTTGAGGGGGTCGAGTACGACGAGGCGGCGTTGGTTGAGGCGGAGGAGCGCTACAACGATTATCGGCTGCGTTATCGGATACAAGCTGACCAGGAGGGTGTCGGGCTTATCCTGGACAGCATCCAGGAAATGCGGAGCGAAAAAGATTTCTTGATCGGGCAGTATTACGAGCGGACGGACCATACGGGTTCGGCGATATTTTACTATCAGGGTGTTCGGAAGAATTTTCCCAATACGATTGCCGCAAGGAAAGCGACTTCGCGGCTTGAATTATTGGGAGTGCTGGAACCGGTAGCGGCGGCGGAGCCTTAAAATCATGCAGATTCGCAATCACCGCAGCCCGTTTGACTGCTTCGCCCGTTCGTCACGGTTTGCCATGCTATGTCTGGTTGGATTCTTTTTCCGAACGACTTGGACGCTCTGTGGTAGGCCGTGCCGCCTGTCGTTAATGGTACTTGGATGCAGCCTACTGACGGGGTGCGGGTACTCGACGAAGCGCCCGTTTTCGACCGATATTCAGACCATTCACGTCGAAATGTTCCAGTCCAAGGAGTTTCGGCGCGAACTTGAGTTTCGGCTGACTGAATCGGTGATCAAGCGGATTGAGATGGACACTCCCTATCGGATTGCGCCGCGGAAGACAGCGGACGCCGTGCTGACCGGCGAAATTCTTAAAGTCGAGAACCGCACGTTCGGGAAGGATTTCGACACCAACCTGCCCCGCGAGATCGGATCGACGGTGGTCGTCAGGTTTAGGTTGCAGGATTTGCGCACTGGGGCCATTCTGGTTGAGAAGCCCAGGTTCGTGTTTCAAACAAGTTACATTCCTCCCGTGGGTGAGACTTTCACGCAAGGGATGACAAGGGCGATGGACGGAATGGCGGAGCAAATTGTCGAAACAATGGAATCGACTTGGTAACTCAACTACCATCTATTGGGGGAGTTGGCGCTCCCGAATGAAGATTAGAGTTATGGAGATTGCGTGATGGCGGAAGGCAATGGCTCGGGACCACAGCAGCCTGCTGGGAAGCGACCGACCGGACCGGGCGTGAAAATGTCGCGCAACCTGGTCAGTTGGTTGGTCATTTTGGGTCTGGCCATGCTGTTGCTGTCGGTGCTCAGCCGCAATTGGCCTCCTTACCAGGAGATTTCAATCAGTAAATTCGACGAATGGGTCCGCGATGACCAGGTGCAATTGGTGCGGATCAAAGAGGACGGCATGATCGAAGGGCGACGAAAGGAGCCTGAGGCGCCGGACCTGCCGCTCCAATTCCGCGTTTCCTATCCTCCCGGGGCGATCGACAACGACTTTCTCAACAAGATCGTCGAGGCCGTCCGCAAGGGTGGCGGAGACGTCAAGTACGAGAAGCAGAATCAATACGTACTCGTATTGCTGAGCATGCTGCCATGGATTCTTATCTTCGGCCTCATTTGGTTCTTCATCTTTCGGCAACTTCGCAGCGCGAACGGCCCGGGCGGCATGTTGGGAAATTTTGGTCGCTCACGCCATCGCGTAACCCCTAAAGAGCACACCAACGTCACCTTTGCCGACGTGGCCGGGATTGAGGAAGCCAAGGATGAAGTCCAGGAGATTATCGAATTCCTCAAGGCGCCCAAGAAGTTCCAGCGCCTGGGCGGTCGAATTCCGCGGGGGATCCTGCTTGTGGGTGCGCCGGGCTGTGGAAAAACACTGCTGGCCAAGGCCATAGCAGGCGAAGCCGATGTCCCCTTTTTCTCCATCAGTGGATCAGATTTTGTGGAGATGTTTGTGGGAGTGGGGGCCTCTCGCGTCCGAGACCTGTTCAAACAAGCCAAGGAGAATTCGCCGTGCATTATTTTCCTGGATGAAATCGACGCGGTAGGGCGTCGGCGCGGGGCGAGTTTCGGCGGCGGGGGGCATGACGAGCGCGAACAGACTCTTAACGCGATTCTCGTCGAAATGGACGGGTTCGAAACGAATTCTCAAATCATTGTCATCGCGGCGACGAATCGAGGCGATGTTCTTGACCCCGCCCTCATCCGTCCCGGCCGCTTCGATCGACAGGTCTACGTCGGTCTCCCCGACCTGCAGGGTCGATATGAGATCCTTAAGGTGCATATGCGAAAAATCAAGCTGGGTCCGACGGTGGACATCCGCCGATGCGCGCGGGTCACGCCGATGTTCAGCGGGGCGGAGCTGGCGGCCATGGTCAATGAGGCGGCGCTAATCGCCACCATGGAGAACAAGGAGTTCGTCGACCAGGACGATCTCGAGGAGGCACGAGACAAAATCCGGTGGGGTCGGGCCAAGAAGAGCTCGGTGGTGGACGATCGGGATCGCCGCATCACCGCCTATCATGAGGCCGGACATGCACTCATTCAGGCGTTGGAGAAAGACGCCGATCCGCTGCACAAAGTAAGCATCATTCCACGCGGGCCCACCGGCGGGGCGACGTTCTCGCTGCCGGAGCGCGACCGGATGGTGTACACCAAGAGTTACCTGCTGGCGACAATGCGGGTGATGTTCGGCGGCAGGATCGCCGAGCAGGTCTTCTTTAGTGAGATCAGCAGCGGAGCCGCCGCGGACATCAAACAGGCGACTGAGATCGCTCGGAACATGGTCCGAGAGTGGGGCATGGGTGAAACCGTCGGGTTCGTATACTACGGGGACGCCGACGCGACTGGGGCCATGTTCGACTTGGGGATGCGCGAGTATTCCGACAAAACGGCGGAGATGATCGACGGGGAAATCAAGCACATTCTAGACGGGGCCTATGAGACTGCCCGGCGGATGATTATGGAAAACCGCGATAAAGTTGAAACAATCGCCAAGTCTCTTCTTACGCTGGAAACCATTACCGGCGATGAAGTGAATGCCTTGATCCGTGGTGAATCAGTGCAGCGGTCCGGGGTGTCTGACCTGCTGGCCGGGATTGCCGAACCGACGACAGGAATGGCTCGTCCGGTGCGGATTGACCCAAAGCCGCATGCCGAACCGGGGTCAGGTCCGCTCCCCCAGCCCGGTTAACTCCCAAAACATCGCTATACGCCTAGCCCGGATATTTCATCAGTGCGGTGAGAATTGCGCGTAAAGAAGGCCTTCGCGTCTGGTATGATAGGGTTTGGTGAGAATCCATCATCCGCAGGCACGGAGGCCGTTCATGACAGAGTG